>PPCM01001276.1_pt1 | contig 12144 bp, 7 predicted proteins | sample 1555541 | NCBI WGS metagenome assembly PPCM01 (sample SAMN05284479, study PRJNA326546) | Marine sediment metagenome, whole genome shotgun sequencing project. | isolation source: marine sediment | place: Germany: Wadden Sea | collected 2012-09-05 | reverse complement strand
GTGTGGGGAGGGGGGGCAGGGGGAGGGTGGGGTGGACCCCGGGGGTGAGGGCCAGGGCGTCGGGCCAATGACGGGCGGTCTCCCCCAAGGTGCCGGGGGTGAGGGAGGAACAGGTCACCGCCACACGGGTCGACCCACACCTACACGGCACCTCGATGGGGGTGAGGCAGGGCAGACCGACCGTCAGGGCCAGGGGGCCGACGGTCAGCGTGAGGGCGGGGGCATCATGGCCACAGCTGGACGGTCGGGTGGTGTGGGTGACCGTGATGGGGGCGCCGGATAGTGTGGCGATGTCGGGTAACCCGAGGTCGGGGCAGGGTCCGGTGTGGCAGGGGAGGGGGCATGGCCAGCCCTTCCTGGTGTGGACGCATGGGGTGTCGCAGCACCATGACGCAGCCCCACAGGGTGCATCGCGGGTCTGACGGCCACAATAGCATCGACGGGGGGCGGTGACGGTGCATGTATCACATGGACCCTCGTGGCATGTCCGGGTGCAGGTGTGGGTCCCACAGGCCAGCCGTCTCCCGCACACCCCTCCACAGGAATGATGGAGGGAGGTGTTCGAGCCGCAGGAGTAGGGCTTGGAGGTCTTACCGCAATGGCAGGTGACGGTGGCCCCGATGGCACCACACGGCGGGCAGGGGCCTGGATGGCATGGGAGGGCGCAGGGGTGGGGGCAATGGGGCCGGGCCCGAGCACAGATCTCGCCGCACGAGTGGGGCAGGAGAACTGACGATGGGTCAGGGGCCGTAGCCTTGCCACAGAAACATCGGTACGCGCGGTTGACGGGCTGTACCTTGTTACAGCATGGACAGGCCCAGGACCTACCTTCATCGATGCCGCGGGTCGACGCCCACTTCCTCATACACGCCATGTGGAGGATCTCAAAGCACCCGATGCACGACGCGATCTCGGCCCGCTGGCCAACGCGCTTCATGCAGATGGGGCACTCAAGGATGTCCTTCTTGAGCTTGTGCTCCAGGATCTCCCGACGGCTCGCGTGTTGCAGGGACTCGGGCAGTGTGTGGGCCTCGGTGCTCGCCACCGAAGGCTCCTTGGGGCGGCGCCGGGCACGCTTCGCCCTGCCCGGCTTCTTCTTGCCATTCTTCTGCTCTGCTCGTGGCTGGTCAGACGCGGCAGGGGGTCGCGCCCTTCCAGGCTCGGCTTCCGTGGTACGGCCTCCATTTTGTGCCGAGAGCGGCACGAAAGGGCGAGCTGATGCAGAGAGAGTAAAAGGCATTCTTGTGATCAACGATTTATAATTATGATTGGTCATTGCAATGGCGCCAGTATCGTCGTACATACGCGCGGTGACACAAATTATTGCCCAATGTTACGCAGGTTAAATTAGATAACGCCGTAAGAAAACTCGGAAACGCCGTCTGCCGTTCTCGGGAAACATTTATGGTTTGTACTTGCGTAACAGACATCTAACAGAGGGAATTAAGGATTTGTTTCAAACAAAGAACCCCGCAGATGCGCGCATCACGTTTTCTGCCCAGCTTGAGCCGATTGCGGCTCGTACTGTTGGCACTGGATCATCTAGCACCATTAAGCAGTACGTATATCTCATGCAAATACCCTCCTTACCCAGTGAATGGCTCACTAACCAGCACCGGGACTCCCTGGCGACATACCTCGGTCACGCCCACATGACGCAGTACTGCGCTCTCGTCGAGGGCAAGAGCAGCGCCAGAATGGTCGACGAGCTGATCGACACCATGGTTGAACCGTGTGGCCCGCCACCCAAAGAGGCCGAGGCCGATACGGACGCTGACATGTGAGGAGCATTGAAATGATATTGTCAGAAAGCAGCAACTGAGTAAACCGCCGGCATCTTCATCTTTGTCTGTGCCGTTTCTGTCAACATTTGGCCATTCACTGCCACATCGATTTAGAGAAAACCCGAAAAAATATGTCAAAACTCGAGCTAGAGCATGCTATTGGGCTCTCCTCCACACTACCTGGAGTCTTACACATCCATCCCGACGGGCAGCATCTCGTCTATCCCGCTTGCGGCACTATGGTCATCGCTGACGTCCTCGACCCCACAAACCAGGCGTTCCTGAAGGGCCACAACGACTCGATTACCTGCGTGGATATGTCCAAGTCCGGGCGGTACATTGTGACCGGCCAGACGGGCTACGACTCGGACGTGATGGTCTGGGACTTTGGTACCCAGTCGCTCGTCCACCAGCTGTCCGAACACGACCACGGCGTCAACTGTGTGTCCATCTCGCCTGATGAGCGGTTCTTCGTGTCGATCGGGTGTGCCAAGGACCACAAGATGATCATCTGGGACCTGGAGACAGGCGATATCGTGTCGACACTTCACCTGCCCTTCAACATCGACGTCGTGCGGTTCATAGGCCGCACTGTGGACCTCAAGGGCCGCGAGCAGCGCACGTACCGCATCATGACGTGCGGTGCGGACGGGAACATCGACGAGTGGATCCTCGACCCTCAGGCCGGCACGGTGGATCGGCGGTCCTTCGGGAGTAAGTCCGTCCAACGCAACTTCACAGACGTTGCCCCGTCCCCCGACGGTCGCTACGTGTTCGCGGCATCACAGAGCGGCGACGTCTCAATCTACTCTGTCGGCACGGCCCAGCTCGTCCAGTCCGTCCCCGTGGTTGAGGGTGAGGCGGCCCGAATCATCATCGAGCCCGCGGGGGCCGCCCAGCAGGAACCCGACGACCCTACCGAGCGGTACTACTACCGGACGTATGCCGCGGAGGGCCAGGCGACCATCACCCTCACCGTCGGGGGCAGCGACGGGACGGTGGCGACCTACGAGGGCCACCCCGGCATGAACTGGACCAAGCTGCACGAGACTGGGGTGGACGGGGGGGTGACGTCCGTCATGCGGGACGTCACCGGGGGCTTCACGGGGTGCACGACCCGGGGCCAGGTGTTCCAGGTCAGCCCGGACTGGACGGTCCACACCATCGCCGAGAACCACACGGCGCCCGTCGTCGACACGTGCTTCATCGACGGGTCCAGCGAGCTGTTTGTCGCGGTCTCGGAGGACATGACGGCCCGTGTGTGGGACCTGGCCGACTTCGGTGTGGCCCTCACCATCCGCCTGACCGACCGGCCCGCGTGCGTCTGTGTGGCCGATGTCTGCATGTTGGTGGGGTTCAGGTCCGGCGCTGTACGGTGCTATGACGTGGAGACCGGCGAGGAGCTGTGGTCCATCCCCGACGCCGACCCTGCAGGCATCACGGCCATCGCCGCCGACCCCATCGCGGCCAAGTTCATCACGGGTGGCGCCTCCGGGGACATCAGACAATGGTGCTTCAGACGCCGGCTCCTGTTCAGTGGGAGAGAGCATCGAGGCGAGATCAGAGCGATAGCGCTGCTCAAGGACGGCAAACACATGCTAACCACGGCCACAGACCGCAGTATGGTGCTGTGGGACATCACGTCGGGGGCACGCATCCGGCAGTACCTCCTGAAGGCCGGCACCGTCAACGACCTGATGCTGGGCCCTGATGGTCGCCATGTCCTGACTGTGGGCAGCGACAGACGTCTCCATTACTGGACATTGACCAACGACACCCCCGTCACCGTCCCCGACGCCCATGACGCGGAGATCACCGTCGTGTGCCCCGCGGGGGACGGGCTGGTCATCACGGCGTCGCTTGACGCGTCCCTGAGGGTGTGGGAGTGGGATGAGCGTGACCCGCCCCGCACCCCACTCCAATCGGTCCGGGTCCACAGCGGGGCCGTCACAAGCGTTATCTCCGCGGGTGAGACCGTCGTGTCGGCCGGGGCGGACGCTAACCTGCTGGTCTGGAGACTTATCGAGTAGAGTGTCATTCAATCATAAACATTGCTGTAAGTCGTCCTTGTTTTGCCGGCACACACGTCACTTGGATGCATCATAAATCGTACTGATGTGGGCGATGGTGAGGCCATCGTGTGTAGCACGGTGGGACAGCAGCAAGGCAGGTCGGTGGTCACAAGATAGTGGGGTCCTCGAAATATGGAAAATTTTCATTGCTAAAAATGCCCCTCGTTCGACAGAAAAAGGCCAAGGAGGCACCAAAGCAGAGCAACACAAAGGATTATGTATATAAAACCTACACAATCGGAGAAAGGCATGTCAGTCAGGCCCAGGCGTACGCAGACAATCTCGGAAAGCTGAAGAAGCGGTATCACATTGTTTCGGCGGTAGACGAAGATGCGGAGGTGTCGAAACAGCCGATTATGACCGATGACGCGGAGCGTGAGGAGGATGACGAGCCGGTACAGGCCGTCAACTTTGCCAAATCACTCGAAGAACCTCTAAGGCAGGACACTGGAGCGGCCGACGCTGAGCCCGAGCCGATAGAACCCGAGACTGAGCATCTATCAGATATGGAGGATGTGGACGCTGCGTCCGACGCGCTGCTGACTGGCGGGGACTTCACTGTGAGCGACACGGCCATCAGTGTGGCGTCCTCCCCGATCCTTCAGACGCTCGTCACCACCGTCAACAGGCTCACCGCACAGGTCGGGCAGCTGGACGGGCGGCTGACCCTTCTCGAGGGTCGTAGGGCTGACCTGGAGGGCAGTTTGGCCGACATCCCCACCGAGGGGGTCGCGGCCATGGTCGCCCGCATCGACGCCGAGCGAGCCGCCCGAGAGGACAGCGAGGCGGAGGTGGGCCAGTTCATTGACGACATGGGGGCGCTGCTACAGCTGGCCGGACTCAGGCCGGAGAGCGCGTAGTGTATATTATAATAAATACTTGACAGCACGATACTGTGCGGGCGGGGCCAGTGCATCCGCCGGGCACTATCCCCCTTGTTCCGTTTTGTCATATGGACCTTCCCACCCTCCACTGGGGCGGCCAAACAAACGTTTCCGCAAAGTCGATAAATGAAATTTTGAGTCGTTTGCCCAAAAATCTGAAAAAATGTCGACCAGGACGTTTGGATCGGACTATTCTCGAATTTCTAGAAACGCTCGCAAGCGTTCGAGACCTGAACTCACCGAGGAGCAGAAGCAGGAGGTGAGGGAAGCCTTTGACCTGTTTGATACTGACAAATCCGGGTCTATCGACTACCACGAGCTCAAGGTGGCCATGCGGGCCCTTGGTTTTGAAGTTAAGAAGGAGGAGGTTCAGCGTATCATGAATGAGTACGATCGGACCAACAGCGGGGAGATTGGCTTCGACGACTTCATGGAGATCATGACACAAAAGATCGCCGACCGGGACCCGACCGAGGAGATGATGAAGGCCTTCAGACTGTTCGATGACGACAACACTGGCAAGATCTCGCTCAAGAACCTGAAGCGCGTGGCCAAGGAGCTCGGGGAGAACATGTCGGACGCTGAGCTGCAGGCCATGGTCGACGAGTTCGACCGTGACGGGAGTGGGGACATCAACCAGGACGAGTTCCTCGCCATCATGAAGTCGTCGTACTAGGTCGCGACACTGAGATAATAAAGTGAATATAGCCCAAGGTTAGACGGGGATGGGCCGGCAGATGGAGGGGTGGGACTGAGGGACTAGAGTTGGTCTTCGCAGTGGGGCATGACAGGTTCCTTGAACGGCCTGTATTATTCCATTAACGGTCACGGATAATCATTCTCCGCCTGCACAGAAATATTCAATAAGTCACAACTTCTCAAACACGCAGAGTTGACCTTAACGCGTGTGTGGACACGGGTAATAACACCCTAGTTGGCCTTGACTCTAAATCGAACGTGATATTGGAATGGTCGATCCAGCTGAGCGGGGAAGAGCACTCCAGAGCCAGGAGAAGGCATTCAATGCCCTACTGGCATGCAGGATCCATATGAACAAGGACTTCATGTCACAGGTGAACAGTTTCCCTCTTGTGAAGGCATCTGGACTTGCCAAGGAAACCAAGACGTATGATCATTATGAGAAGCATGCTACGAAGCAAGCTGGCAAGGACGAGCTTGTTTCCATTCGGGAGAAGCTCTCCAAGACCCTCCTGACGCTGTCGAACGCGTTCTCGAGGAACGCCCAGGCCCTGGCTGCCCCTGACGCCGATATCGAGACATATGACAGCATTGAGAAGCACCACGCGTCACTTGCCGCCCGGAACGCTGCTGTCCGCGCCTCCGTGATGTCTACTCTTGTGTCTGCCGGTCAGGACACCCGCACTGGCCCTCAGCACGCGCGCGTCGTCGGCCTCGAGAGCCACGTGTCCACAGAGGTCGCTACTTTGATGGACAGGCACACGGCCGTCACGTCAGCGGACTTCCCGCTGTTGGGTGCCCCCGCGGCTGCCGGGTTGGGATCCGGACAGCTGTATGGCGACATGTCGTGGTACAGCGAGCTGCTGCACGACTTCATCAGTCGACGGAAGGCGGTGAGCGCCGGGGATATCGCGCGGAACATCGAGCTGGCCAAGCAGGCACGGATGCAGAAGAAGAAGCTGTCCGGCAAGGCCAACAAGGGACGTGCCATCAATATGACCAAGGTGCACGATAACCTGGTGGGCTACATGCCCCGCACGCGTCTCACGTTCGAGCCCCGCGTCGACGAGGTGATGTCCCGACTGTTCCAGACCCAGCCTCTGGCCGAGGCTGCTGCGTGGTACGAGGAGCGGCGGGTGAAGGCGATGGCCAAGGAAGGCAAGGGGAAGAGGCGCCGGAGACAGGTCGCCATGGACGACCTCTTCGGGTAAATTATGCGGATCATGTCGTGCGATGTTTACTTCCTACAATTCCTCGTGGCCAAAGTCCTCGCCGGCCTCTCAGCGTACAGCGCGGCCATGATGGGCTGCACGGCGGTCTGCAGGGCCTCGGTCCGCTCGTCGTACTCCTCCTTGGTGGCCTCAGTGTTGTTCTCGAGCCAGGTGAGGGCCTCCTCGACGGCATCGAGGATCGTCTGCTTGTCGTCATCGCTGACCTTGCCGCCGAGCTTCTCCTCGTCGTTCACCTGCTGCTTGAGGCCGTACGCGGTCGTCTCGAGCCCGTTACGGGCCTGGATGCGGTCCTTGATGGCGGCGTCCTCCTCCTCGTGCACCTTGGCCTCCTCCACAAGTCGGTCGATCTCCTCCTGGGAGAGGCGGCCAGCCTCGTTCTTGATCACGACGTGGTTCTGGTTGCCGGTGCCCTTGTCGACGGCCGTGACGGTCAGGATGCCGTCCGAGTCGATCTTGAACGACACCTCGATCTGGGGCACGCCGCGCTGGGCGGGGGGGATGTCGGTGAGGTCGAACTCCCCGAGCAGGTGGTTATCAACCGTCATGGCCCGCTCACCCTCATAAACCTGGATTCTAACAGACGGCTGGTTGTCGGCAGCGGTGGTGAACGTCTGCTCCCGCTTGCAGGGGATAGATGTGCCGCGCTCGACAATCTTGGTGAGCACGCCGCCCGTGGTCTCAATGCCCATCGTCAGAGGAGCAATGTCGATCAGAAGGGCGCGCTTCTCGTCGCCAGAGAGGATGGCGCCCTGGACGGCGGCACCATGAGCCACAGCCTCGTCGGGGTTGATGGCCTTGTGGAGCTCCTTGCCGTTGAAGAAGTCGCTCAGCATCTGCTGGACCTTGGGGATGCGAGTGGAGCCACCGACGAGCACCACCTCGTCGATCTCGGACTTGCGGAGGCCGGAGTCAGCGAGCACACGCTTCACGGGCTCGAGCGTCTTGCGGAACAGCGCGGCGTTGAGGTCCTCGAACTTGGCGCGCGTGAGGGTCTCGCTGAAGTCGACACCGGCCATGAGCGACTCAATCTCGATGGTGGTCCGCATCTGGGTGGACAGCGTGCGCTTGGCCTTCTCGACCTCGGACCGGAGCCGGTGCAGGGCGCGGGGGGACGCCCGGAGGTCCTTGTCGTGCTTCTCCTTGAAGACCTTGACAAAGTGGTCCATCACGTTCTGGTCGAAGTCCTCGCCGCCGAGATGGGTGTCGCCGGACGTAGCGATGGCCTCGAACACGCCGTCGATGATGTTGAGGACGGAGACATCGAACGTCCCGCCTCCGAGGTCGAAGACAAGGATGTTACGCTCGTCCTCCTTGTTGAGGCCGTACGCGATAGCCGCGGCGGTGGGCTCGTTGATCATCCGGACGACGTCAAGGCCGGCAATGCGGCCGGCATCCTTGGTGGCAGACCGCTGGGCGTTGTTGAAGTACGCGGGGACGGTGACGACGGCCTTCTCGATCTTCTCGCCGAGGTAATCCTCAGCGACCTGCCGCATCTTGGTCAGCACCATCGCGCTGATCTCCTCGGGAGACATGAGCTTGTCCTCACCGTTGACCTTGGCCTTGATGAAGGGCTTGCCATCGTGCTCCACAATCTTGTAGGGCAGAAGCTTGCGGTCGCGCTGGACCTCGGGGTCGTCGAAGTTGCGGCCAATGAGGCGCTTCACATCAAAGATGGTGTTGAGGGGGTTGGTGGCCGCAACGCTGCGGGCCGCGTCGCCTGCAACACGTTCGTTCTCTGCGAAGGACACAAAGGAAGGCGTGATGCGGTTTCCAAGGTCATTTGCGATGATCTCAACGTGACCATCCTTCTGAACTGCCACACAGGAATAAGTTGTACCGAGATCAATTCCTATTATCGGTGCAGAAGTGACACAGACCACTGCAACGAGAAGGACGAAAAGACTTGAAGTTTTTCTGAACATTCGTGTTCTACACCTCTAAACAGGCGTGACGTGGCATGATATCGATGATGACGTCAGATGACTGCAAAAAATGTATAAATCCGCGAGTCAAAGATTCGGTTTGGTCACCGCACGGACAGGTCCCGGGGAGCCAAGCACCTGGTCAAGCACCGGTCTAGGTGTATTTGGTGAGTTCCCCGAAATATTATTGCTTATATTTGCCCACAAAATCCTTCCACTCGAGAGTCTGAGACAGTCCGCCGGATATCCAGTCATGGAAGTCTATATTGGGGGTTTCGGGTGTTCAACAATCTACAAGAGGCACGATAAATGTGGAATTCAACTGCTGACGCTAGTCGACCGACCATCTTCGACCATCATAAATAATATGAACAACGCGTTGTTCGTTGTTCGACAGACCGTGAGTACAGCGCAGGCGATTTCGACCCATTTAATGCATAGACCAAGGAGATGGCGTCGAACACAGAGACGGGGATTCCCAAATGTGGCCAGGTGTTTGCCACAATTTACCTTACCTTACCTTGCCCAACCTTACCTTACAGTCGACATAGAGCCAGTAGCAAGCATATCAGGCATAACCATCACTCTTTGGTACTTTATGCCATGTTAGACAGGCGGGGAATAGTAGCAAAGCTTTTGTAAGTTGCATGGTGAACAACGAAATAATGACAGTATAGGGAGGGTAAGGTAGGTAAGGTAAACGAAATATTGACAGTAGCACTTGAGAATTGTTTTATTGTCTTCCCAACGTGCCCAAGGGGGGTTTATTGTGCTGTGAAAATCTTACAATTTATTCCAGTGGTCATTAACAGCAGTTTTTGAAGGTTGAATTATCAAAAAATTAGGAGGGTGTGGGTTCGAATATGAGATGTAAGTATACGACGAATAATTAAGGCTACAGTCACCTCTATAGCACAAGTAGTGTAGGGGTATCATAGGACGTTGCCATCGTCTTGACCCGGGTTCGAATCCCGGCTTGTGCAAATTATTTACTCCTCTTCCAGGCTCGTCTGTAAGTGCGACTCTGCTCTCAACTAGCAACGCGTCTCTGTCAACGTAGTAGTGGGGTGGTGGGTGGTGGACTGCCTTGTTGGATACCGGAGTGGATTTAGAATTTTTCTTCCCTGTGCGGTTTCATCCTGCGGTCAAACAATTTCCACGAGTTAAAGTCCCGTGTTGTCGGGCATCCCCTTTCGAACCCTGAAGATTGTTGTACATTGCAGAGAAGGGTCCGCATGTCGATAATTTCCGTAATTTGATCGCATGCGTGGCTGAGTGCGTCTTCTGTGTGACGGAAAATGAGTCCAAAATGTAAGAACGATGATGTACATATACATCCTTGGCGGGATCACCGTGGGAATCGCCCTCAAACCCAGAGGAAATTTCCCGATACGATCGTATTTAACTTGTAAAAATTTGTTTATTGTTTGTTTGAGACGAGATGTCGGCGGTCGATGCGCTAAAGCAACTGGCGCAGTTGACAGACGATGAAGAATTTGACGATATGCCGGTTACACTTGTGAAACATCAAGATACGCCTTCCGTTGATGAAAAGGAGGCTGAAATGAAGAAGTCTCCCTCCCCAAGAGTACTTGAAGAAGTATGCGTGATGCATTCATCACCACTGAAGGAAGCAGAGCTTCATTCGTCACCAGTTCTCCCCGTGTGTCCAGTGACGCCCAAGATATCGCTCGATCCCTCCATCCCGAACGAATGGTACGACGAGTTGGCCATCAACGAGCGCACAGTCGCCAAGATCGCCGCCAAGCTGAAGGTTCTGGACGATCCCGACAGCAGTGCGGTGCCTGACATCAGTGAGCAGCTCCATGTTCTGTCTGACGCCATCTCGGCTGTCCCCGTGGAGGATAGACTCGCCAGGCTCGGATTCACATTGTTCCACCATCTCAACCCCATCGCACCGCTGACTTCAGTCGCCATACATGTGGGCGACGCATCCGTGGCCGAGTTAGCGGCCCGGACGCTGCTGACGATCGTCACGATGGCCTGCGACACTGCGGCGACGTCGTCCGTCACGCTGTCGACCGTCCAGCGGCTGCTATCGCCTGGCCTCCCGCCCCCCGTCGCCGCCCTCGCCCTTCGCACTGTGGAGCGTGTCATCATCGGTCGGGCCATCCCCTACACCGCACTAGGCGACGTCCTCGCCGCCCTGACCAAGTGTACCCCGACCGTCGAGACCCTCGATGTCTACGACGCTGTCATCGCCTGGGCCGACGACGTCACCCTGCTGTCGGCGGCCGCCCGTCCCGTTCTGGCCCAATTGACTGATCTTGGCCCCCGTCCCGCCTTGGTGCTGGCCCGGCTCCTCCAGAGGCTCGAGGCCCTCCACATTGCAGGCGATGGTCCCCCCAGGTCGCCGGCCAAGTACTTCCCGGCAAAGTCCACTGAGGACGAGGAGGAGGACACCGATGACGAGGTGGAGGCCCACGACCCATCGGTCGCCCCCGCGGTGTTGACGCTTCTATCGAGGCTGGCGGTCGGTCGGGCCCTCGCGGCCCACCCCCTCCTGCTGTCCGGCGCCGCCTCCGTCCCTGTCCTACACGCCATCGTTAACCTCCTAGCTCTGGCCCACGACGTCGACACCGATTGCCTGGCCCGTATCGCCGATCAGTTGATAGCGGGGGACATCATTCCGTCGCTGGCCGAGTTATTGCTGGACAAGAGTCTGGTGGCGTCGTCCCTGGCCGCGGAGATCGTCAGAGCCTTGCTGTTCAACGCCCGGACCACCGCCCAGCCCGGGGAGCTGCTCCAGGCCTCCAGCCTCCAGCTTCTCGGGGCCATCATCCACACCTTACTCGCCCCCCTCGACCAGGCGATGAAGGTCGACCCCACCCTGACCCCCGACCCGCCCCGCCTCGCCACCGCCTTCCAGAGACGCCAGGTGGCGCTGTCCGTCGCCATCACGGGCGCCCTGGCCCGGGACCCCCTCCTCCGCCACCACTTCCGGGCCCTGCTAGTCGGCATCAACCTGCCCGTGTACACGTCCCGGGCGGGCGTCGTCATCCACGCCGGGCTCGTCCAGGTGGCCGCCGACGACCTGTTCCGGCCCCTGCACGCGTTGGACGTCCTCCCCGAGTCCGAGCCCGGCGCCATGGCGCTCTGTGGGGACGGGCGGCTCATCACACGGCGCCTCGAGCGGTGCATCCAGGACGATGTCGCCATCGGACGGGCGAAGATCGAACTCGCCCGGTTCCAGCCCAGTGAGTACGTCACCGGGTACATCAACGCCCGGTCCGGGGTAGCCCCCGGGGATCGGGAGTCTGGGTCACCTGTCCTCGTCCACAGAGCAGACGCCGCCGACATACTGGCCCAGTTAGTGTGTCAACGGTCGATAGAGGTGGTCCGACGCCATAACGACGTCAACAACATGGCCGACCCGCCACCCGCCTCGACCTACCCGAGGCCCCGTCCGGTAGGGCCGCTAGACGTCACCACGGTCGACGTCAGCCGCCTCCTCACCCACCAGATCCTGTTGGACACTGCCGACCGGTTCTTCCCCCAGCCGACCCACCTCAAGTCGCGCCTCCCGGCCC
>PPCM01001274.1_pt1 | contig 12152 bp, 10 predicted proteins | sample 1555541 | NCBI WGS metagenome assembly PPCM01 (sample SAMN05284479, study PRJNA326546) | Marine sediment metagenome, whole genome shotgun sequencing project. | isolation source: marine sediment | place: Germany: Wadden Sea | collected 2012-09-05 | reverse complement strand
ACAACGCGAGGATTACCGCGGCCCTCCCCACGGTGCGTCTGGCTCTCGAGAAGGGAAAAAGCCAAATAGGAAATAATGTGTTCCCACCAACCACTCATTGCCCCCGCCGTGTTACCCCAGGCCGCCCCGCTAGTCCATCCAGCGCCTCCCCCACCACCCCACTCACCGCTCCCCCCGGCAGAGACGCCCCATGTGCCAGGCGGACCTCGGGTGTCGACCCGTCGCCGAGCACAGGCCGCATACGCCACGACATGCCCTTGATGGTGCTCCGGAGATCACGTGGACCCTTGCCTGAGGCATCGTCAAGGCCTACCATTCGAGTGGGATCGACAATATCTGATAAAGTTTCACGGATGTCTCGGCGGATCGAGTGTCCGGCGTCGCTGGTCATAAGTTTGGGAAAGGCAGCCTCGGAAAGTGTGGTGGTAACGTGCACTGTACATTGTAGAAGGATAGGTGTGTGTGTCACCCGGTGGGTGCGGTCAACAGATCCCGCCGTCGGCGCCAGGCCCCTCTCAACGCAAAGCCTCCGTTGGTTGTCTGTAGTGAACGGCCGCACGACGACGATGCGTTCTAATGCCTGTAGCGCTGCCATCATGGATTCAATGTGTGGTGTAACTGGGGAAGCCTCGCCAAGAATCGGCAAAATGACTCCACAGACGACAACCCGGTAGAATGTGCGACTGAGGTTCATCAGCGCACCGCTTTTGAGCTTCCGAAGAACCTGGTTCTCATTCACGCTTCCGAGTTCACGGATATCGTCTCGTTTCTGGACCTTGAAAGACTTGATGGCGTGTGTGACGTCATCTAGGGGCGGAATGCAGCTCCAGTCGATGGATTCAATGTCCGTAGGGCCATCCGGGAGCGCCTCCTCTTCCGTTTCGGCCGGAGGAGTTGAAATTGGGGTCCGCATCGCTTCGTCAAGACGATTCATGGTGCTTTCCTTCACTCGCGCAATGATACCATTCTGAGCACGGTCGATCTTGGTTCTAACCTGCTCCAGTACCGCGCGTTTCTTCATTTTTCACCTGATTCTATGAAACGTAGTCAGGCGCTCATTAGCTGAGCCCCACATACAAGTGGGGAGCCAGGTATTCCACGGTTCCTGGTAAATGAAGTGCGTAAAACTTTATAATCTCCTACGTGAAATGCTGCAATGAGCCAGTGATTTCACACGCTTTACGGCGGGGCGAGGCTGCTTACCAGCATTCCCGACAGTCAACGGCATGCTCGTGTGTTGTTTCTCTTGTATCCAATCCCCCTCACCTCCTGGGTACAATGATCTCGCCCATGAACTGTTCCGGGATCGAGTCCACCACGTCCTGGGGGCCCCACTCCTTCACCTTGACGTTGCACCTCGGTATCGCCGCGTTGAGCTCGGCCTTGGCGCCTTGGTTCGCTGCATTAATCTCATTCGCCGCCAGTCTCGCGAGATGGGTATTAGGAATCCGAATGACGCGCTCGACAGGGAAATACGTCACCTTGGTGTCTCCGACAAACCGCAGCGCAACGAATCTGCGATGCGAGTCCTCGGGGCTGAAAACGTTGAGGATGATGGCCGGATACAGCTCTGTCATCCATTGATCGCACGCCGCATCATACCAGAGAGACATTACTGCCTCGCCTGTGGTGAATCGTGCGTTAGTTTGAGGGAAAGAGAGCATGTCGGCTTCAGAAACAAAAGATGTGTCGTCAGCGTCGTCCAGGTCAACGATATGATACAACTTGGTTTTGGAAACGTATTTGATCACACGCCCCAAAAACCATGACGGCTTATCTTCGTCCTTAAAATAGGCAACGACCTGCTTTGGCTTGAAAGTTGGCATCGCTAATAAACCAAAATAAACCGTCAAAGAAAAGGTCGCGTTTTGAGCCAATATCTGCATCATAAACCCATATATTCGCATCCCATCTGAATATCTCGTACATTTTAGATGACCGAAAAAACTCGAACAACAAAAAACCCAACACATGGCGGACACTTTGTTAGCGAGCCTTCAAAGAGAACAACGAGAACGTCAGAAGAGAATAGAAGAACGACACCAGCTTCGAGAGGTTGAAGAGGCGATTACAGAAGTGCACAGCGACCATGAAGATCAAATCGTCGGAGAACCAGACGTGAGCGAGTTTGAAGAGGCCATCCCGCAGCGAACAATGTATGAGCCGCTCAGCGAGGAGCGTGCGACCACCATCGTGCAAGCCCATTACCGTTCATTCCACACTCGGAATGGACTCAAGACAAACAAGAGATATCAGAAGGCTGTGAAGCGCAACAGGGTCATCAAGGAGCTCATTTCAACAGAGAAGACGTACGTGACTCAGCTACAGCAGCTGAAGGCCATGTACATCATCCCCCTGACAACGAGCCCTCGTGAAGGCCGCAAGCCCATCCTGACGCAAATGGAGGCCCGCGAGCTGTTTATGGGCATCGAATCTATTGCCAGTTTCAACGCCGAGCTCCACAGTCGGTTTGAACGCGCGTTTAAGAACTGGGGCTTCATTCAACTCATCGGCCCTGATTTTATCGAATTGGCGCCTTTCCTGAAGCTGTATGCGCAGTACGTGAACAACTACAACCAAGCGCTGAGCGCCATGACGCGCCTCATCAAAAAGAACGGGAACTTCCGCGACCATGTGAACCGACTCACCTCTGAAGGCCATGATCTCGCGTCATTCCTCATCCTACCCATCCAACGTATCCCACGCTATGAGATGTTGCTCAAGGAACTCATCAAAGCAACGCCGAGTGACCATGTGGACTGGAACACCCTGAATGATGCGTATTCTAACGTGCAGCAGATCGCTTCATACGTGAACGAGAGGAAGCGGTCCGCAGAGAAGCTAGAGAAGATGCTCAACGCCGCTACGGTCATCTCCGGCTACGATGAGCTTGTCCAGCCCCACCGCCGGTACCTGTTTGACGAGGACCTCGGCATGACGCCCTTTGTTGCCGACAAGAAGGACAAACAAGTCGAAAGATGGTTCTTGTTCAGTGATATACTCATCAAATGCAAGAAGAAAGGCAAGGGCCGCCGCTACGAGTCCCAGAACGTCTACGATATGCGCACAGTCTCGTTCAAGGACCAAATGGACGCCGGCGACCGAAAGAACGCCATCGTGCTCGATCTTGGCAAGACTTCACTCACCGTGTACGCCGCAACGCCACACCTGAAGGCCCAGTGGATGGCTTCGATCCAGAGCGCTGTCGACGCGCTAGCCAACAAGAACAAGGACGATATCTTAGTCTGGAACACTGTCGCGGCCGCAGCCATCGATGCCAGCCTCACACGCCACGACGCACTTGCCCTCGCCCAACTCAGAAGCCCCGCCCAAGAACCAGGCGAAGCGGCCGTCCTTCTCGGCATCCCCCCCTCCCAACGAGCCCACCACACGCTCAACACGATCCTCCTACCCTCCCCGACAGGCGAAGGACTCATTGAACGCGCCGTGTGTATCGGGGGATGCACCAACATGGCCAAACAGGTCGCCAGTGACCAGGTGTTCGTGTATATACCAGAGTCTAACCAATGGTTCGCACCAGAGACCATGGGGTCCATGCCACACACGTATTGGCACGCTACGACCCGCATCGCATTCCCAGAAGGCGACAGACTCTTCGTATTCGGCGGGTTCGACGGCACGGCCCGTCTCGACGGTCTCTACTCACTCGATCCCAACGGATGGCAGGTGACAGATCTAGGCCTCGATAGACACGGTCTGTGGCCCTCCGCACGCTGTGCACACTCCATGGTCCACGTCAACGGCGGCTTATTCGTATACGGCGGCCGGGACGGGGACGGCAAGTTCCTCGATGATCTGTGGCGATGGGACGTTGATACCGGCCGATGGGAGGAGATCATCCCCATAGGTGCCACCCCACCGACGATGGCGTGGCACACAGCCACCGCCGTACAGAATAACATTGTGTTTATCGGCGGAATCGGCCAAACAGGCATGGTTGCCGACGTCTGGTCATACAACACCAAAACACGACGCTGGACCGTCGCATCAACCAGCCCGACCCAACCCGACGCCCTCCGTGCCCCCAGCCGCTACCAACACACCGCAACCCTCGTCGGCTCCATGATTGTCGTCCTCTTCGGCCGCTCCCAACTACAGGAGTACTTCGACACACACATCCTCGATGTGAGGGACATGGTCTGGTCAAGACCGCGGGTAGGCCCCAAGTCGCTCCCATCGGCCCGGTCGGGCCACGCGGCGGTGCTCGTGGAGGGGCGGATCCTCACGTTCGGGGGGCACACCATGAACCCGTCGACACCCAACCAGCATCTGTTCAACGATATATGCTTGTTGCCGGTCATTTCCCAGCTGCGAATGGCGTTCTTCCAGGAGTTGAAGACGGCGGCAAACGATAAGTCCAAGTCTGCCTCAGCCAGAGTCGCCATGGAAGAAAACCTTGCAGATCCTGGCCCAGTCACAACGCTGAAGCGGGTCACGCAGATCAAGTCGCGCCAGCTCACCAAGGCCGAAGCGTTCCATAAGCTGCGGGAGCGAATGCTCAAGATTGAGGAGGGTGACGAAGAAGACGACGTTCCTTCGAGCCTAGAGGTCGTGGGTTCGAATCCCACCTCTCCCAGAGATCGCGCCGGATCTCAGGGGCCCGACGCGACCACACGTCTCGCGCTGACCCAACAGACGGCTAAAGTCAAGGAGCTCGAGGTCCAATGCTCCATTCTAGGCGAGGAGAAGGCCGCGCTTTCCGTCGAACTTGAAGAAGAGCGCCAACTCAAGAATTTGCTGATGAAACGCGCGAGTGACGACTCTAGACAGCGGAAGAGCGACGCAGCGGCCCTCGATCGTGCCCGAGCCAACCTGTCGGACATGCGCCGGGAGAACATGCGGCTCCAACGGATGATTATCAGCCTTCAAAACATTGTCGGCAAAGACAAGAAACCCAAAGACTCGCCGACTTTGACAGTCGCTGACCCGGGTCGAATCGCCATGTCTGACGACGGAGTCTCACTCCCACCCCAAAAGATCCCGCCGCCGCCTCCTGGGCCTTTAACATTCACGGTCGAGGCACCGCCCAACGCCGAGCTCATGGTCCGCTTCGTGTTCCGGCATTCGATGCACGATGCCTTGATGGTGGGCGACATTGCTTACGGGCGGTTCAGACAGGCTATTACCGAGAGGTTTGGGCCGAAACTGGCTGTTTCCTATGTTTCTACATCGGGTGAGGTTTTGTTTGTGCGGAATCAGGAAAATCTTGATGAGGCAATCCACGTAGCCACTTCGGACGTCAAGAAGCGGATGAATTTCTGGATATCGCAGGAGAAAAAGGGCGGTGCTCTGGCTAAGCTGAATATATTTAGAGGGTGTGGCACTCAGTGAGGGTGAGTTGGAGATGATATAAAGTGTACGTTCTCGATGATGGTTGGGTAGTTGGGAGAATTGGCAGTTATGTGTTATGATGCAAGGATGATATCATGCGTCACCGCCCACTCACATTCCCCCTCCCACTCCCCATACCGATGCTGCGGGTCGGTAATCCTTACCTTCTGGTGGGGGCTGAAGCTTCAGCTGTGCTCACCAGTCAACACTGTAAATTTAGTTTATTTGTGGGGCCCCGCCCCCAAGCGCGGGACGGTGTTGTAGAAAGGGAGGACGACCTGGCCAAGCGGATGGGCAACCTGTAGAGGCGGGATGAGATAAATCGCTGGAGGGACGAGGGGTCATGGACGACCATTTGATGACACGACCCTCATCGGTGGGGTGGGCGGGACGGCGTGCCGCACAGGGACATACCGAGCAGCTATTGCCGGGTCGGACATGCCCGGGCCCCGAGACGTTGGGTCGGTTTAGTAAGGTAGGGTAAGGTAGGGTTGGGTAAAACGAACCTCGTCGAGATAAGCTGATTGCAAGGGGCCGTTGGTTTGAGGTCATTACCCCAATGGTAATGCCCACCTCCGCAACAGCTCCAACTGGTCTGCATGCGGCATTGTGTGGAGACCGACTGGCATAGACTCGAGTGCACTAAATGTTGTGAATTCGTATGGTAAGGTAAGGTAGGGTAGGGTAGGTAAAGGATCCGAGACGCCGGGCTGCTCGAATAAGCAGCGCTGAGTTGGCACCCCCGCGCGATAGCCCCACGGGTGCCGTGCAGGCCCTACGTCTCAAACATTTCAACTCTGCTGTCCTGTTAATAATAAAGAAATTTATGCTGGCCCAGTGGCCGGTCTGCTGGGGGCAGGAGAAATTGGGAGGGTGGACCGACTGAAGGCTCCGATGGCCTTCCGGAACATGCCGAGTCGGACGGGCTTGATGAGGATGGTATCAAACAGCGCGTCGCTGTTATCGAACGATACGTCGCCCGTCATCAAAATGATGCGGATGTCAACACCGAGCCTGTCCCGCAGTCGCTGGGCACATTTGGGGCCGTCCATCACTGGCATGTGGTAGTCGACGATGGCGACGTTCGGGCGGCCATCCCCGACGCCGGTCAGCAGATCGGCCCCGTTGACATACACCTCGAATTGGGCACCGCACTTGGTGAGGAACGCGGACAGCATGCGACGGTTGACGGGATCGTCTTCGGCCACCACCACGGCCAGATTTGCTGCCGGCTCCTCCTCAATGCCCGCGGCGTGGGCCAGCGCGCGGAAAACGTCGGGGAGGTTGGTTGTAGATAAATATGATCGATAAGTCATCGTCGTCACCGAACTGTATGTCGCACAGTCCAGTCATCTGTCAAGTCGTTGTTTACGATAATGAACGTAAATGGGGGCTTCCTCGGCCACTTGCAGCTACTAGCGGGTCGACACCTCAAGGAACATCGAACGAAGTGTGAATGACTTACACCGACGACAGGGCGTTGAATTCTACAGTGGCGATGAAAGATGATAGAGCGTCCCTACACCACCAGGATTCAACAGAATTAGACCCAGATAATACTTCTGGTGAAGATGGGGTTGGTATCGCGACAACCAGTATCACTTGGTCGACCGATCTTTAGAACTATATGCCACATAAATGAGTGCCCGGCCGCCTAGAGATAACATTCGGCGCAATTCGAGATCAAATATCACCTGAAGATCCATCGCTGGGTCTGTTCAGCCTGAGAGAGAGCGCTCTCATGACAGAAAGATATTTCATCACGGACGAAAGTTCGGAGCTTAAATCCGGAATATGGCGGATTTACGAGTGTTATAATCAAGTTTCGGGTCGGACTGAGGTCTGAGACCACTATTCGGGCCGTAAAGATGAGCGGTTCTTTCGAAAGTAAAGACGACTCTCGGATTTAATGACTCACTTCCCGGGTGAAACTCGAAAACACCCTCATCTGAGGTCTTGCCTGGATGAAAGGAACTACTACCAGCCCCTCGAAATTCCATTCTGAGATTTGCCACGATATTTCTAGCAGCTACACGAGGAAAGTTAACGTTACGACCAATATCCCTGGTAGATTGCCAAACACCATCTATACTCTGCCTTTCCACCTCGTTCAAGCCATCACTTGTCGTGCAGATGTTGAAAACAGCACCAGTCAGGCAATGTTCGCCATCTGCAGGAAGTTCTCTTTTGCCCAATCCGATTTTGATGATAACAAGCTGACCGACGATGATCAATGGTCAACTCTAACGACATATAGCTACTGCGGCCGCGTGTATGCCGAGGGCAGCAACGTCGTTGGTGAGTGCGGCATCGGGTCGGAGGAGCACGAGGTGACCCGCCCCCGCCTCGTCCGGCTTCCCCCCGTACTGCAGGTGTGGTGCGGCAATCGGACCACATTCGCCAAGACCGCGCGTGGACTGTATGCTTGGGGCGATAACTCAATGGGCCAGTTGGGTGTGTCATCACCCAATGATTATGAATCGCTGCCGTGCCGCCTTCCCCTCACCGTTGATATATGCTCGATGATGGACAGAACGTTCTTCAGACCGACACCCACCTCCGATTGGCTGGCGACGGGGGCGAATTACCACGGGGCGTCAGGCGTGGGTCCCCATCAACATCGCCTCATTAAACCCGCCGTAATACCTCAGAGTGGCCGGGTCGACCAGTGGACGGCGATGGGGATGACCACATTCGGGTGGATTAACGGCCAGGACGGTGCCGAAATTGTGGCGTGCGGTAACAACGAGGACGGCCAAGCTGGTGTGGACGATTTTATTGATGCTATCACAACCCTCACTCCCGTCGCCCTGCCCGAGGACGTCAAGGGTAGGGTCGACCGAATAATAACGGACAATAACCAGTCAGCGTTCTTTATTTGTGGTCGACGCTGCTTCGCTTGTGGAAACAATGAGTCTGGGCAGCTTGGGTTAGGAACCCAAGACGCGGTAGTGATGTATCCGGCAGAGCTGCCCGTCCCCGTTGACGATCTCCTAATTTTCGGCGCTGATACGCACTACACGACTGTCATCCGATCGGGTAACGAGCTGCTTGCTTGTGGTAGCAACCACGCTTCCCAGATCATGTCTGGCGGCTCTGAGAATATCCATGTGCCCGTGAGGTTCGGCATACCAAACCCAGTTGTGAAGATTGTTGGGTTGCGTAACAACATCTTCGTGCAGCTGGCGGACGGTGGGTTTTTTGGCCGTGGCGTTGAGCACTCAAGATACTTTTTCCACACTTCGGCCAAAACGGACGATAGCGTAACAGAATGGAGACAACTACGTATATTAACATGCGCCGAGCTGTTCATGAGTAAGAACTGCCCGATGGTGTTGCCAGAGCCGATTGGACCACAATAACACGATAGCAGGCGATCAAGGAAGGGGAAACGATGAACCTGGTCATAGCGACAGTGGAGTGGGGGAAAATGCACCCTTCAATTGGTCGTTGGGAGTAGAGCCTTCATCGCCATACAGTCACGCATTGAAAGCCCAAAAAATTTCGGCAAACCAAATACGAAACTTGTCACGATGTTGTCGATTTGGAGATCACACACTACCACAGTAAACGATGAATCAAGTGTTGTCTGCTTGACTGATCGTATTTCAATTTATATCTACTCAACAAATGATCTCTAATATAGCCGTAGTGGACGAATTGTCAAAAGTTGGTGCAGTAGTAGACGGTAGACCAGTACAAGTTCTTTGACACCCCGAGTATCACGGGGTCCCGACCGTCCATGCCCAAGAACCGCGAGAACAAATCATGCAGACTTCTGGTCAATTTTATCATCTTTCATTGGAAGCTTTGCATCATCCTAGCACTTTTTACCCCCAGGATCTTTTGTTTTCTTGTCCTGGTCTAAATGGTTGGGAGTAAAATTTCGGTTTTAACCACTCCCTAATTGCTCTCTAGCTGGTTTCTTCGTAATCGATGGGTTCTCGTATTCGTGGTCAGAGAAAGGGTTCCAGAGGTGGCGTCTTCAGCGCTCACACTCACCACCGCAAGGGCGTCGCTGCTCTCCGTGCCATGGACTACTCCGAGCGCAACGGTTACACTAAGGGTGTTGTGAGCGAGATCATCCACGACTCTGGCCGTGGTGCTCCTCTTGCTCGCGTTACCTTCCGTCACGCCTACCGTTACAAGAAGGTTACCGAGACCTTCATCGCTCCCGAGGGCCTTGCCACTGGCCAATCCATCTACTGCGGCCCCAAGGCTGAGCTCTCCATCGGTAACGTCATCCCCATCGGCAAGATGCCCGAGGGTACCATCGTTTCCATGCTCGAGGACAAGTGCGGTGACCGCGGCGCCATCGCCCGTGCCTCCGGTACCTACTGTGTTGTTGTCGGCCACAACCCCGACGACGCTCGCACTCGTGTCCGCCTTCCCTCCGGCCAGAAGAAGCTCCTTCCCTCCATGTGCCGCGCTATGGTTGGTATCGTTGCTGGCGGTGGCCGTACCGATAAGCCCGTCCTCAAGGCCGGTAACTCCTACCACAAGGCTAAGGCGAAGCGCAACAACTGGCCTGTCTGCCGTGCTGTTGCCATGAACCCCGTCGACCATCCCTTCGGTGGTGGTAACCATCAACACGTGGGCCACTCCACGACTGTTTCGCGTGGCTGCGTGCCAGGCCAGAAGGTTGGTCTTATTGCCGCTCGTCGTACAGGTTACGGCCGTCGTTAGGAACCATAAACCTCCGTACCGACACTCTCTTGTATCGCTTGTACTCGTCAGATCCCTTCACGTTGCATCTTTTGCCTGGGTCTGAGCTCCACACGCAGGTCACATCAACGGCACCACCCGTATTTGTAACAAACTATTTATAGTTATAGTTATTTATAGTTATATTCAATACACATCACCTCTTACTAGCGGCGCCACCTGATATTCGCGATAGCTGCTTTCATCTCAGCTCATTTGATCGGAACTTTTGGCTTGAAGGTCTACCCAAACTCACAAAAATTTGCCGCCCTTTTATCTTGGACAAACCATCTGTCAAAGTCACGTCACGGCTAACACTCAACAGGACACGCCAACAGTTCATCAGGCCCGGCTGAGTGCAGACTTGTCAAGGCAACAGCTGTAACGAATCTGGCGGCATGTCATACCACAAACTGCGAGAGCAAATAATGCAACGCAGGAATCTGCACACACATTCAATAGCCCGCGTACCGTGACTTCGTCGCTTGTTGCCACACTTTTTTCTCGAGTCAGTCGCGACTTAAGTCGACACAGAAGAAATTCAAGACTACACAAGAACAAATGGATCACATTGAAGTTGGAACTATCGAAATTACATGCGACAAGCTGCGCCTCGTCGACCCCATCAACTCTGATGTCTCGAACAAGTGCGTTGTCAACGATGTCAAGCAAGGCAAATGGAAAGTTATCACCAGCCACGCGGACATTGAGGAGACGGAGCTCGTCCTCGCCAAGCTGACCATGGTGCATGAGGACGACATCCAGGGCGTGCCTATTGACGAGGACCAGAGCTACACGATCAATTATGGCGGAGACGGGTACATGGGCGTTGTTCCGGACAACATGGCCACCAAGGTCGTCGAGGATACCATCATCATGTCTGTGGCGGAGAAGGGCGCGTTTGTGTGCGCGTTTGGCGCCTTTGTGCCCGGCGACCCCGAGGGAGGGCAGTCGATCGTGGAGGTTATTCGTGAAAGCGAAAGCAAGAAGGCTATCAAGCTCACGATCCACGTGATTGCCGAGTGATAAGGGTAAAGATTACACTCAATATGGCTGCTGATGCCTTTTGTTGTTGTTGTTGTTTGTGGTTGTCATCATGAGCAAGAAGGCGAATTCGGCCAAGGACAATAATGCCGATAAAATGTACAACCGGTGGGTAGCCGCCCGGTGAACGGTTGTAGAGGATAATGCCATCGTCGCCGGGCCGGACCGCCGGGCTGTTCGCTCGGAACAAAACTCATATTCGTGTGGTGTGCCAATGACCTTATGTACCGGCATTCCTGCCAAACCCCGCATGTCCACGTCAACAAGCCCACTACCTTCCGGACTGAAGTGGAATTGGCGCACTGCCTCACCGAAGCCCCCTCGAAGGCCTCGGCAAGCGAATACCTTTAAACACCCGCGCGAAGCAAACAAAATCGCCGATCGTCACATCATGGCGCTGCTGGTGACCATATCCAAGGTTTAGTTGCAGGGTTTATCGCTTCTGTGCCAGGATTATATATCGACTTTTTTAATCTGGCTGGACGCATCATGGGCATTCAGGACAAGATCAAGGAGATTGAGGATGAAATGCGGAAGACGCAGAAGAACAAGGCGACCGAGCATCATCTTGGCCTGCTGAAGGGCAAGATTGCGCGTCTTCGCACCCAGCTGCTCGATGAGAGCTCCACAAAGACCAAGGGGTACGGCCTGTCGTTCGATGTGATGAAGAGCGGCAATGCTCGTGTCGCTCTTGTCGGTTTTCCCTCTGTGGGCAAGTCTACACTTCTTTCAGCCACCACCGCGACCGAAAGTGTCCAAGCTGCGTACGAATTCACAACCCTGACCTGTATCCCGGGTAATTTGTTTATTAACGGCGCCAAGATCCAGCTTCTCGATCTTCCTGGCATCATTGAGGGTGCTGCGGTCGGTAAGGGCCGCGGTCGTCAAGTCATATCGACCGCTAGAACTGCAGATCTGATCATGATGGTCCTCGACGCCAGCAAGGGTGACACGCAGAAGCGCCTGCTCACAAACGAGCTCGAGACGATGGGCATCCGGCTCAACGCCAAGAGACCCAACATTACAGTCGACGTGAAAAAGACGGGCGGAAT
>PPCM01001273.1_pt1 | contig 12159 bp, 10 predicted proteins | sample 1555541 | NCBI WGS metagenome assembly PPCM01 (sample SAMN05284479, study PRJNA326546) | Marine sediment metagenome, whole genome shotgun sequencing project. | isolation source: marine sediment | place: Germany: Wadden Sea | collected 2012-09-05 | reverse complement strand
TCACTCCTTTGTTGAAATTGTGAATAGTGAACAAAACTAACTAATTATAGCACATATGTAGAATGTGGCAAGAATATCAATTACTTATTCTTAAATTAATGACAGTGAATATCAAGTGGCGAACGGGCGAAGGCGTGGAAGTTACCTGCGATTGCCCTGTTCCCGACAGTGAGTAATCTTGACATGAGGGGATAGGTGGATTATGGAACGTCATGCGGTTGTCTGGCTTTCGAGCGACAGCTGCTTGCAGGCGACGTTCGAAGTCAAAAACAGTAAGGTCCGCAAACACGTGGATGACGGGCGAAGAGCCTGAGGGTGCGGAAAATCAGATCTTCTCTCCTGGGGGCGGTAATATGGATTCTACTGTGGGGATTTGGGAGCGACTTAAAAATCCGGCGGACGATGGGCACGGGGTTGTTTATTTGAGTCAACCCGTTGGTGAGGAATTTGAGCGCCTCTATACCCGCGTGAGGAAAAAAGAACAACGGATCCTGGAAGATGCGCAGGTGGCCCTGTTGCCGGAAACCTGTTCCGGCAACCCGCACGCGGGGGAGTGGCGAATACGAAAACAATCGGCCCGGCGGATTGCACGCTATCTTGAAAAAAGCAACCTTTCGAAGTCGGACCGGCTGCTCGATATCGGTTGCGGGAACGGCTGGTTCAGCCATCTACTGGCCAAAACGCTGGATGCAAACGTGCTGGCGATCGATATCAATGTGCTCGAATTGGAGCAGGCCGCCAGGACTTTCAAGCGAGACAACCTCTGCTTTGCCTATCTTGACTTGCCGTGCAATCCTCCACGCCAATGCCGTTTTTCTCATATTGTTTTCAACAGCAGTTTTCAGTACTTCGAGAACCCCGGGACAGTCGTTGAACTTTGCCTGACGCTTCTTCGGGAAAAGGGTGAAATCCATATCGTTGATTCGCCGTTTTACGACACCGACAAGACCCGGGCGGCCCGGGAGAGGAGCAGGGACTACTATGGGGGCATGGGCGTTCCCGGGATGAGCAGGTTTTATCATCACCATGCCCATGCCTTGCTGGACGACTACAACGCGGAGTTGCTGTACCGGCCGGGGGAGGGGGGCCGAGGTGAGGTTCAATCCCCTTTTCCCTGGATCAGGATCCGTAAGTGAAGCTGTTGATCGTGGTGCCGGGGGGAGTTCCGCCCGGCGGCGTCTTGAAGGTCATTCCCACCCTGCTCGCATTGCTGAAAAAGATGGGGGAGCGCCATGAAACGGTGGTGGTTGCGTTGAACCAGCATTCCGTTTTGACGGAGTACGAGTTGCACGGCTGCCGGGTGGTGTCCCTTCCTCCGGCAAGGCTCGGGCGGATGGGAGCCGTGTGTCGCCTCGTGCGGCGGCGGTTGCGTGACAGGGCTTTTAAACCGGACCTTGTTCACGGTTTCTGGCTTGGGAAAACAGGCCTGCTCTCGGCCCTGTTGAGCAAAATGTATCGCGTGCCGTATTTTGCCACCATTGCTGGGGGGGAACCGGTCCATATTCCGGAGCTGGGGTTTGGGGGGAGCCGGACCCTTCCGTACCGGTGGTTGAACGCCGGCTTGTTGAAATCAGCGGGCGGGGTCAGTTGCGGCAGCCGCTTTGTCAGGGCCCTGGCCGAGGATAGGTGGAATATCCGGCCGGAGTTGATCCCCCTGGGAATCGACACCCGGCTCTGGAATTCAGGGGCGTGTGCCGGGGAACCGGAGCGATGCTGGAACCTGGTTCAGGTTGCCTCCATAAACCGGGTCAAGGATCCCCGGCTGCTGATCGAAGTACTGCGCCGGTTGAACCGGATCGGATTCGGGTTTCGCATGAACTGGGTCGGGGAGGATACGCTGGGGGGCGAAATTCAGAAACTGGCCCGGCAAGCGGGGCTGGACCACCGGATCGTGTTTCACGGTTTTAAAACACAGGAGCGGTTGAAGGCGCTTCTGAAGGAGCAGCATTTCATTATCCAGACCTCCCGGTACGAATCCCAGGGGATCGCCCTGGCGGAAGCCTGTAGCCAGGGGGTGTGCCCGGTGGGGACGGATGTGGGCTGGCTGAGCGACATGGGAAGCGGCATACCCGGGCATGGAGACGGGGTTGCGGAGATGATCGCCCGGGAGGTGGTGTCCCTTTCCAAAAATTACCGCCTCAGGAGGGCGAGGGTGAGAAGGGGGCAGTTTTGGCTTGGGCACAACCATATCGGTGTGACGGCAAGCCGGTTTGACGGGTGTTATGAAAAACTGCTGTCTTGCTGATCCAATGTCCGGCGGTCAAGGGCGCTGTTGTCCCCCCGGCGTACCAAGGGGCGATTCTCCCGGTTCAGTGGTTTCATGTCGGGGACGGCGGGGAGCCTTTGATAGCCGTCCCCAAGGGCGGCACGGTTTTTTATCAAGAGCTCGAGGGGCGTATCTTGAAGATGTAATTAGTTTCCAGGAGAAGTGGAACTTCCCGTTCGCGGGTGAGCCGGTACCCCTTGTCGGCCGCGATCCGCCGGATCCGGCGCAAATCACAACCGTCCGAGAGCACCATGTATATGTCGCATCCGGGCCGGCAATATTCATGGACCCGGATGAAGAATCGCTCGAAAAATTGAAAGGAGGCGCCACAGTACCAGGCATGGTCGGCTTCCGAGGCGGGGTTTTGGGGGTAATAGGGCGGGTTGACGAAAACAAAATCGAATCGATCCCGAACACGGTGGAACAGGTCGGATTGAAAACAGGTGAGTGGGAGCCTGTTGCGGGCGGCATTTTGCCGCGTGTTCTCCACCGCCGACGGGTTGATGTCCACGGCGGTGACCCGCCCGCCCATTTCGGCCGCGGTAAGGGAGAGGATGCCGCTGCCGCAGCCCACATCCAGTATTTTCCTGTTTGCCAGGGGAAGCGTTTTGATGAAGTCGCGGAACAGTTTTGAGCTGAAAAACAGCCCCGGATGAAATATGCCCGCTTTAACCTTCAGTTTCAAATTGTCATGAACAAAGGTTCTGTCCGACCTCAGGTAGATATGTTTCAGATAGGGCTTCAGCGTATGGGAAAGAACGAGTTTTAATGCTTTTCGAATCATGTTCGCGGTCCGATGCCGTTTGGGTGCAAGGTGCCGGTTGAAAGGGATGACGGGGTTGTTTTCCGGCTTATTACCATGGAAAAAGCAGGGGTGTAAACAGTTCGATCGTGGGCGTGGGCCGGTGGACATGGAAGAATCGATAATCGGCGCGGGTTTCCGGGGGGCCGGATCAACCGGCTCCGGGGGGAGTGTAAATGGCCGTTTCCGTTGTTCGACCCGTTCTGGGGATACCGATCCGTTTCAATTGCGAAAGTGATCGGCTTGCGCGGATGGTTTCTAAAATTTATCCGCCCGGCCCCGGGGGAGAGGGGGAGCCGGAGATGCGGATCCTCCTGAAGCATGCCGGGGCAAGGGCACGGGATCTGTCGGTGCCGGCGCAATTCGTGGTTGACGATGAGTGCCTCGAGGGGCGCTCCGGCGATACCCGCTTTCGCGCGAACCGCGTGCAAGGATGTGCCGAGGCCCTCCTGTGCGGGCGGATGTTGGGGAACGACTACCTGCTTCGCCACCAGGTTTTCAATACCCTCTGTTTTTATCTGTTGACCTATCGTCACTACTATCCCGTTCACGGAGCATGTTTTCGGTTCGATCGCTGGAATGTGCTCTGCCTGGGAAAAAGCGGCGTGGGAAAATCGACGCTGGCCTTTGCCGCCATGCAAAGGGGGTTGCCGGTGGTGTCGGAGGATATCTGTTTTGTGGGCGCGGATCCGAGGCTTGGAATTCGGGCGGATTGCAGGGAGCTGCATTTGTGTCCCGACAGTTACGCCCGGTTGGAACCGGGAAAGGAAAATCCGTTGAGGGTGACCCATAATGGAAAACGCAAACATATCGTGGGCAATGCCCGGCCATGGGGGGGAGGGCGGGATGACCGCTCCTCGGGTGTTTTGGTGCTGTTTTTAAGCCCGAGGCATTCCCGGGGGGAAACGAAATTGCTCCCCCTTTCAAACCCCGGGCCGTTGTTCCACGAACTGGCCTCGCCCGGGGAAGAGGGATTTAACCTGTATTCCCATGCGGGAATCCCCGCCCTGAGGTGGTTGCGGCAAAGCCGATGCATCAAGGCCGAGATGGGGCACCGCCCGGAGGCTTTTTTCGAGACCCTCGGGGAAGAGCTGGGGGGATGCTTATGCGTCACTCCATAAGGCATGTCGCGGAGACGATTTTCAGGGGGCTTTCGGCGGAAGTGCGGGGTGTTCGCTCTCCCCTGCCGGAGGAAACGGCCCCATGGAGCGACGGGGACTGGCGGGTTGCAAGGACCATCGTGTTCATGCACGGCATGGGGCCCCTTTGGGGGGCGAAATGCATCGAGGGGGGAGAACGGCCGTTCATGCCCGATCATTTCCGGGATTATCTGATTCAGCAGTATCACGAAAATACCGTGCGCATCCTCGGGATCCGTGAGATGTACCATCGGGTCGGCCGGGAGTTCAGTCGCCGGAACATCGCGCTCCTGCCGTTCAAGGGCATCCATCTGGCGGAGCGGCTTTACGGGGATATGGGCCAAAGGCCCATGGCTGATATCGATCTGTATGTTCCCTCGGATGACCGCGCCGGTCTTGTGGAGATCATGGAGGGGCTCGGTTTTCTTCCGGTTGCCGTCACGGACAAGGGAATGACCTTCTGCGCGGGAGACTGGCTGGAGGAAAATGAGTTTTTCCCCGACATGGAGGAAGAGATCGATGCGGATTCCCCGTTGTACCATGGAGAAAATCCGGATTCCCCAATGGGGATCGACATCCACTGGAAAATAAAAAACGAGTCCATATGCGGGGCGTTCGACATGACGGCGTTATTTGACGATTGCGCGGGGCCCGGGGCAAGGGAGTTGTCCGGCGAGGTTCGGTTTGTCCACCTCCTGCTGCACGCGGCCAAGCATATCCTGGGCAGAAGCGGGCGCTGGTTGCATTTATACGATATTTTTCTATACGGGAAGCTGCAAGAGTGGGATGTGGCGGCGATGGCCGGGCATGGGGCGGATCTGCGGGTCGAGCATCTGTTGCTGGCGCCCCTGGTCCTGAGCCGCAAGCTCTTCGGTGGCGAGGTCTCTCCCCTTGAATCTTCCCTGGCTCCGCAGGTCGGCCTGCGGCATCGCATGCTCATCGACCGGCTTTGCCTGAGCGAGATGTCGTGTTGTTACCCCTGGGCGGCCAACCCCCTTGCCCAACTTGCCTGGGCGAACTCCCTTGGCGGTGCAATGCAATGGCTCGCGGGAAAGGGAAAGGTCGACAACGGGGTCCTGCTGAGAAAAGAAGATTCGCTTCAGCCGGACTTGGGCCCCGTGTCCCGAGCCTTGAATCGACTGAAGGTATTGTCCCGGAAACAACCGAGGGATAACTGGCGCGGCCTTGCGGCGCACGGGCTGGACCCGAAAATCCACTGGAACTGAAAAGGGATTTCAAACCGATGAGATTGCGCGTCCTGATTGCCCACGCATTTTTCCTGAAGAACGATACCAAACAGTTGAAGGAGAAGTTCAAGCCCTACCCGCCCCTTGCGGCGCTCTACGGGGCTTCCATGCTTGAGAGCCGGGGGTATGGGGTCGGCCTGTTCGATGCCGTGCTTTCGGAAGGCCCCGGTGAGTTTGAAGCGGTGCTTTCAAGGGAGGCGCCCGGTGTACTGGTGATCTATGAGGACGACTTTAATTTCCTCACCAAAATGTGCCTTTCCCATGTTCGGGAGGCCACGTTAAAGATGGTCGGGGCGGCAAAATCAAGGGGCGTGTCCGTGATCGTCCATAGTTCGGATGCCTCCGACAACCCTTCTGTCTATCTGTCGGCGGGCGCGGATTTTGTCGTTTATGGGGAAGGGGAGTTGACGCTGGCGGAATTGGTGGATCACTGTTGCGGGGACGGCGGCGTGCTCCCTGATAACATTCCGGGAATATTCTTTTCGCGCAACGGCGAGGTCCGCAAAACACCCGCGCGGGAAAATATCCCTCGACTGGACGTGCTGCCGCCACCTGCCTGGCACCTTGTGACCTTTGACCGATATCGCTGCGCCTGGAATCGAAAACACGGTTTTTTCAGTGTCAACATGGTGACGAGCAGGGGGTGTCCCTATTCGTGCAACTGGTGCGCAAAACCCATCTGGGGCAGGCAATACAAGGCACACGGCCCGGGATACGTCGCCCGGCAACTGGAATGGCTCGTGAAGAACGTCTCACCGGACCATATCTGGTTCGCGGACGACATCTTCGGCCTGGAACAGGGGTGGGTGGAGGCCTTTGCCCGGAGGGTTGAGGGGCTGGAGATCCGTGTGCCCTTCACGATTCAGTCCAGGGCCGACCTGATCGACGGGAACGTGGCGGCCGCCCTTAAAGCCGCCGGGTGCCGGGAGGTTTGGCTCGGGGTGGAGAGCGGCAGCCAGGCAGTGCTGGACAAGATGGGCAAGGGGCTTTCCCTCTCCCGGGTTGCGGGGGCGCGGGAGCTGTTGGCGGAAGCGGGGATCGAAGTGGGGTTTTTCATCCAGCTGGGATATCTGGGGGAGGAGCTTGCCGATATCGAAAAAACCCGTGGGATGCTCATTGACCTGCGACCGGAGAGGATCGGCGTGAGCGTGAGTTACCCCCTGCCCGGCACCCCTTTTTTCGAGGAGGTGAAAAAGTGTCTTGCGGCCAAGACCCACTGGGCGGACAGCAACGACTTGGACACCGTTTACCCGGCGACATTCAACGCGTCGTTCTACCGCATGGTCCGGCGCTGCCTGCATGATGAATTCGGGGCCGCCGGGAACGGGTCCACGCAACTGGAAAGGGATCAGAAATGGCAACGGCTCATGGAAGCTTCAGGCGCGTATCGCAACTACGGACCCGATGTCCGGGAAAATGGAGTCAATCAATGATACACCGGGGGGGGGCATGTTCGATATTCTGTTGAGCCACGGTTACTTTCTGAGCGAGGATGAAAAGGAGCAGGAGATAATGCGTCCCTATCCCCCCATGGGGATCCTCTACCTGTCCGCCTACCTGAAGCGAAACGATTTTTCCGTGGAGGTGTTCGACAGTACCTTCGGCGAGCGGGCGGAGCTGTACGCCCGACTGTCCGGGAACAGGGGCGGCATACTGGGGCTCTACACCAACCTGATGACGCGTCCGTCGGTGCTGGGGATCATCCGTGAGGCCAAAAAATACGACTGGACCGTGATTGTCGGGGGGCCCGATTCCGCTAATTACATCGGGAACTACCTGGATTCCGGTGCCGATTTCGTTGTGGTCGGCGAAGGGGAAGTGACACTGACCGAACTTCTGACCGCGCTGAAACGGGGCGGCGGCAAGGGGATTGCCCACATTCATGGGCTCGCCTACTTAAACGGTTCCGGGGAGCCGGTCCGTACCCCGGAGAGGGGCGGGGCGGATTGTATCAGCGACTTCCCCTGGCCCGACCGCGAGGCGGTGAACCTTGATAAATACCTGGATGCCTGGCACGGTCGCCACGGTGAAACCAGCGTGGCCCTGATCACGGCCCGGGGGTGCCCCTACAGGTGCAAATGGTGCTCACACGCGGTATTCGGTTACACCCACCGGAGAAGGGAGCCGGTGGAGTGCGCCGATGAGCTGGAGCATATTGTCCGGCAATACAACCCTTCCCGGGTCTGGTATGCGGACGATGTCTTTACCATCGATTACGATTGGCTTTTCCAATATGCGCGGGAGCTGAATAAAAGAGGGCTCAAGGTTCCATTCGAGACCATCTCCCGGGCGGACCGGATGACGGATGAAAGGGTTGTGGACACCTTGAAGGAGATGGGGTGCCAAAGGATCTGGCTCGGCGCCGAGAGTTGCAGCCGGAGGCTGCTGGATCACATGAAGCGAAACGTCACCGTGGAGCAGGTGTACACGGCCACCAAGGCCCTGCAAAAAAGGGGGATCACGGTGGGCATGTTCCTCATGTGGGGATATGGGGACGAAAACCTGGACGATATCGATGAAACGGTCCGGCAGGTCGCGAGGATCGACCCGGATATCTTTTTCACGACCATCGCCTATCCCATCAAGGGAACTGCCTATTTCAGGGAAAATGAGGAGCGCATATGGTCTCCCCTTGCATGGCATGAAGGGGGCGACAGGGATTATCGCATCCAAGGGCGTCGCAGCGACCGTTATTACCGTTACGCCACCATGTACCTGAGGAATACCGTCGAGGCCGCCCGGCTGAAATCCCTCGGGTCGGAGAGGTTCTACAGGAAGCAAAAGCATGCCCGATGGGCGCGCAGACTTCTGGAGGCGGCCGCGAATGACTAAGGTGCGGAGGTTGTTCGACCGGCACGCCCCCCACTATGACGCAAATTTCAGTTATACGGACCTCGGGCGGTACTATCGGGAAAGGACGCATCTCGTGTTTGACCGGTTTTGCACGGGGGGCATGGAGATTCTGGAACTGAACGCCGGAACGGGGGAGGATGCGCTCCACCTGGCCCGGCTGGGGAACCGGGTCCTGGCCACCGATATCTCCCCGGGGATGCTGGAGGTTGTGGAGAAGAAGGTTCGTGCCCAAAATCTCGGCCGTCACATCGCGGTAAGACAACTGGACCTGATGGAACTGCATGGGATCGGGGGGGGGGGCTTCGACTGCATCGTCTCCAATTTTGGCGGTTTGAACTGCGTGAACGACTGGCGAGGGATTGCCCGGCAGTCCCGCAGGGTGTTGCGGGAAAACGGCCTGGCGATCTTTTGCCTGATGGGCCCCATGGTGCCCTGGGAGTGGATCTGGTTTTCACTCAGGGGAGAGTTTTCCTCGGCGCTCAGGCGCGTTTCGGGAACGTGCAACTGGCGGGGGGCCCGGATATACTACCCTCGCATGGGGCGTTTTGAGTCCATGATGGCCTCGGAATCCCTTCACGTGGTTTATCGGGAGGCGCTGGGGGTGTTCATGCCGCCGCCCTATGTCGAAGGCCGTGTCGGTGGGAGAGCCCGCCGGTATCTTGAAACGCTGGAGAACAGTGTCCGCAGTTGTAAAGCCGCCTGCCGCCTGGCAGATCATTATCTGCTGGTCCTTCAAAGGGGATAAGGTCCGGCTCCCACCGCTCCCATCGGCCCGGTGATGGAGGCGAGCCGGTTTCGGGACGTGGAACAGCGGAAAAAACAAACTTCCCCGGCGGCTCGCGCTTCGAACCGCCGCCGGCACATGAAAGGGGTCCGTGCATGGTAAATGAAGTCGAACCGCTCATCCTGTTTTTCAACCCCCGGTGCGCCAAACCCAATTTTCAGCGCATGCCGGCCGCGCTCCTGCAAGTCGCGTCCTTTATCGAGGGGCGATTCACCTATGAAATTGTCGACGGAAACGTGGACCACGGTATCGATTGCGCCAGGTTGATCGTGGAAAAGGCGCGGCGCGGCCAAACACGGTATCTGGCCGTCAGCATCATGCCGGGCCCCCAGTTGGTCTCCTCGGTGCGTGATTTGCGCTACATCAAAAAGCACTGCCCCGAACTGGTGGTGGTGGTGGGAGGGTATTTCCCCTTCGTCCATCCCGGGGTCTGCGTCGAGGATCGCGATATCGATTATGTTGTGGCGGGGCATGGAGAGGAGAGTTTTCGGGATCTGATCATCGCCCTTGAAGAGGGTGCCCCTCCCGACACGGTGCCGGGCATCATGTTCATGCGGGACGGAGAGCCGGTGTCAACGAAACCGGTCCTTCCTCCGGATCCGAACTTTCTGCCCCGTTATCCCTACCGTAAACTGGAGGTGGAGCGTTACGTGCTGCCCACCTTTCTGGGGTCGAGGACCCTCAGCCACCATTCGAGTTACGGTTGTCCCTTTTTTTGCAATTTCTGCGCGGTGGCATCGCGGGCAAAGGGGCGCTGGATGGGGGAAAGCGGTGAAAGGCTGGCGGAACTCACCCGGTACATGGTCGGCAAATGGCGGATCAACGCCCTGGAGTTTCACGACAACAACTTTTTTGTATCGGAAAAGCGGGTGAAGGAGTACTGTCGCGGGCTCGAAGCGCGAAAACTCGAAATCAACTGGTGGGGCGAAGGGCGAGTCGATACCTTGCTGGGGTTCGGGGACGATACCTGGCAACTGATGCGGGATTCCGGTTTGAAGATGATCTTTCTCGGTGCCGAGAGCGGTGACGATGCCGCGCTTGCACGCATGAACAAGGGCGGAAACCACTCCACCGAAGGGGTATTGCGGCTGGTGGAGAAGATGAAGGGGGTTGGGATCATTCCGGAGCTGAGTTTCATCCTGGGAAATCCGCCAGACCCTCTCCGGGACGTGAAAAAGGGGATACGGTTCATACGGAAAATCAAAAAGATCAACCCGGCCGCAGAGATCATCATCTATCGTTATGATCCGGTACCTGCGGAGGGAGAGATGTTCGAGCGGGTCACGGAGCTGGGATTCGACTTTCCCGGGACGCTGGAGGGGTGGACCGACCCCAGGTGGCGGAAGATCCAGAAGAGAACCACGGCGGACGTTCCCTGGCTCACGGCCGGGGATCAACGGTTTTTGTCCGATTTCCAAACGGTTCTGAACGCCTTTTACCCGACGTCGACGGCGCGTCATATTCCGCCGGGGTCCTGGCGCCATCGCCTGCTGCGGATCATCAGCGCTCTTCGATACCGTTCCGGATTCTATCACAAACCATATGAGCTGGAGTGGCTGCAACAGCGGCTCCGGTATCAGAGACCTGAAATTTCGGGATTTTGATCCATGAAACAGAACGGATTAAAAGGTTCGGAAAAGAAGATGGGGAAGGGAGCGTATCTCCGCGGCGGAGGCGGGGCAAGTCGGCCCCCGGCGTCCGCCCCACCGAAATGGCTTGTCCTGGGCGTCAACAATATCTGCAACCTGCGCTGCCGGATGTGTGATGTGGGCACGGGAGCAAGGGAGACGGTTTTCCACGAAAACCTGGCGGGAACGGATACGGCCCATATGCCGCTGGAGCTGTTTCGCAAGGTCGCATCCCAGGCGCGTCGTTTTTTTCCGGGGGTGAAGTTGGGCTACGCCTTCACGGAACCGCTTATTTACAGGTATTTTGACCGGAGCCTCGAGATTGCGAGGGAGAACCGCCTTGACGTTTCAATAACGACCAACGCCCTGGAACTGAAGCGCAAGGCGGGGGTGGTGGCCGAGTACGGCGTCAAGAATCTCTTTGTCTCCCTGGACGGTCCCGGAGCGGTGCACAACTATATCCGGGGGCGGGACGATTCCTTCGAAAGGGCGGTGGAGGGGATCGAGGCGCTGCTGCAATATCCCAAAAGACCCTCAGTATCCGTGTTTTGTGTTGTCACGGAGTGGAATATCGGACACCTGGAAAAATTTACACGCTTCTTTCACGGATATCCCCTGGAGCGCATGGGCTTCCTGCACACCAACTTTACCTCCCGGAAAATCGCGGAAATTCACAATGCGCGCCACGGCGATCGTTACCGCGCCACCCATTCGAACATTGAGAAGGTGGATCCGGGCAACATGGACCTCGACCTTCTGCACCGGGAGATTTGGCGGCTCCGGGCGCGGGCGCACCCCTTTCCCGTCACCTTCTCTCCGGAGCTTGAAACCAGGGAGATGCTGGATGTTTTTTATCGCAGCCCCCATATCCCCATCGGCGTGAAATGTTGCGATATTAACGACAACATCATGATAAAGCCGGACGGTAACGTGATTCCGGCGCACGGTCGCTGCTTCAACGTTACAATCGGCAATCTCTATGAGAAGGATCTCCTGTCGATCTGGGAGGCGCCGGAACTGAGTCGATTCCGAGACGACCTGACGGAAGCGGGGGGATTGTTTCCGGCCTGCTCCAGGTGCTGCAGCGCCTTCAAATAGTGTGGGGCCGTCATTGCCGTTTCTCAAGCCAGACTTCCAGGGTGCGTCCGACACGTTCCAGCGCGGCGGGGGATACCTTGTCCGGGGTATCACCGGTGGTATGCCAGTGGGGGTAATCGAAATCGATAATGTCGATTGCGGGAATCGAGCGTTCAATAAAGGGGATGTGGTCGTCGATGATTTTGTGCTTGTACTTCTTTATAAAATATCGTTCATATCCTAGTTCGGCCGCCACGGTCCAGATTTCCCTCAGGAGTGCCTTTGTCGAGTTGTGTTCGTAGTAAAGTTGCTGGTCCGCATCGCCGACCATGTCGACGACCACAACGGCTTTGGGCTTTTGGG
>PPCM01001272.1_pt1 | contig 12170 bp, 5 predicted proteins | sample 1555541 | NCBI WGS metagenome assembly PPCM01 (sample SAMN05284479, study PRJNA326546) | Marine sediment metagenome, whole genome shotgun sequencing project. | isolation source: marine sediment | place: Germany: Wadden Sea | collected 2012-09-05 | reverse complement strand
AGTCGGTCGCTCAGTGCCTCCCCGCAGCCCGTCAAATTGCCGCCCCAATCACCAAACCAAACTCCTGTCGATGCACCGGTGCCAAAGCTGCCCCCGCAGTTTCAACGCATGGTACTGCAGCATTTGGGTGTGTGATATCCTCTGGTGTAAATTGCCGATTCATCGATGTTGACCTGCGAGGTAAGGTCGGGTATGGTAAGGTAAGGTAAGGCAATACAATTTATGCAAGCGAAAGTAGCCTCACTGGCGACGACCTTTCCGCTGCCGCATCGTTGCTTCACGAGCACAAGGAACTGTGCCTATCCACTCTTGATCTTCCAGCTGCCCACGCGTTCTTTGACTCGGCGAAAATGAATGCTGAGGGACGCTGTTAAGCTTCTCAGAAAAGCATGGGAGAGGCTAGGAGCCAGCCCGGATATACTAGGGTAAGGTAAGGATAGATTACTCAACATTTACAGTATGGGTACAGACTATTGGACCCGTGGGCCCGACGTCACCAGGAATTTCCCCAAACCACATGAGACGGCGTTTGCAAGCATGTCCCGAGCCGCGGGCACCCCGAGCAGTACTACAGTTGTATCTTTAAGAATATGAACATGAAGATCGAGAAGGCGAAGCGGGCGTGGGCCAAATGTATCCGGAGTGTGGTGAGTAACTAAGATGGGGGTGGAGATAAATACAACCGAGATGCGCATCCCCGTGGATGACATTCTTTGTTGCATTAACGTGACAGTTATCCGATCGGGCGACACCCTGCTCGACTGCAGTAGCAATCTGTATCGACAGTTTTTCGCCGACAACACGCCCGAGTCCAACTTCCTCATCCCGGTCGACCTGCCCGGGCCCATCGCGAAGATCACCATGAACCCGTTGAACGTCTTTGTCCAGGTAAGCATGACAGCGACCACTTTGCCGCTGTCCCCGAGGTCGACCTCATCGACGGCCGTCTCCCCGGGTGGACATCGGCCAACGACGACTATGATGAGGAGTTGAATGCCCGGGAGCCAGACGTTGATGTGGTGTTCCTTCCCGGGCCCATCGCCCTCGCTATACATGCCAGGCGAACAGATATTAGCACCGGTTATTGCCGTGAAACCCTTCCCGGCCCGACACCATTGTTCCCCGGACAGCGCTCCAGGCTCCGGATCCCACGATCTATCTTATATAATTCTTTATAGCCCGTTCCTTGTCCCCGTAAGGCACTATGTCGTATAAACCCCTGTATCGACCCCTGTATCGACATCGAGGACGAGAGAAGTCACCAGACAAACCCCGCGAGGCGTCGATTTACTTTCGGTCGGCCTCCGCTCGAACGGGCCTCGGATCTCCCCTCTCGTAAATCTCCTGAACTCCAGATTTAAGCTTCGAACTAGTCGTGCTTTAAAACCGAAGTTTTGAAAGTCGGTCAAATTGCCAGAATTTTTTGCCAGAAACCCGCTGAATGGTTTCATTAACAGCGTCTGCCGTTCACTGCTTAGCCCTTTTGGCTGTTTTCTCCTTGTTTTCAACGTGTCTTGCACTGGAATTCACACAGAAACAAATTCTGAACGATGGTTCACCGGCTGTGAATGAGGCGTTTGCTCTGGGCCCTATTGCTCTTGATGGTGATGTGCTTGTAATCGGCAGTAGGGATGGCTCCGACAACATGGGTGCAGCCTTCATCTTCACTCGCACCGCTGGAATTTGGAGCCAGCAACAAAAAATCGTCAAAACCATGCGTACAGCCTCTGACAATTTCGGGGTTGCTGTCGCAGTCAGCGGTGAGACGGTAGCGATCGGTTCCCGTGAGGCCGCTGATAGTAAGAAGGGCGCTGTTTACGTCTACACCCTGTCTGGCACTGTTTGGTCGCTCGAACAGAAGGTAATTGCCAATGATCGCGAGAACTTTGCCGAGTTCGGCTTTAGCGTTGCCCTGGAGGGCGAAACGCTCCTGGTCGGCAGCCCCGAGTCCACTGTTGGTGACCACTCTAAGGCTGGCGCAGCATACGTCTTTACCCGGGTCGGCGGCATCTGGTCGCAGCAAGCCAAGCTCACCGACCCCACCCCGGGCGCCGAGTCCGAATTTGGTAAGATCGTTGCACTTTCTGGAGACACTGCGGTCGTTGCAGCCCCGGAACACAGCGAAACAAGCGTGGACGTCGTGGGGCTCGTGATGGTCTTCACTCGCTCGGGCACCACATGGACCGAACAGCAGCGACTCAAGGGCACGACGTACGGCATGGTAGCGTATGACAGATTTGGCACTGCGATCGCCGTCGACGGGGATATATTGGTTGTTGGGACCAGGGATAAGAACGTCGGAGGCGTGGGAAGGGCGGGGACGGCTCATGTCTTCACCAGGACAGATTCAACCTGGACAGGCGTCGAGGTGCAGCCGGACGGCACCAACAGTATGGCCATGTTCGGAGTGAGCGTCGTGGTGAACAGCGGGGTGGTGTACGTCGCCTCCGTGTTCCGCACAACACCTGTGGCTGCCAACAGCGGGGTGGTGTACGTTTACTCGCTCAAGGACACCACCTGGACGTTGTCAAACACGACGATCGTCCCCGATGCGACCGACACTCAAGCCAACATGATGTTTGGGGCTGGGCTGGCCGTGGATGGCACCGAGACCGCCGCCACACTCATCGTCGGCTCGGACAACCCGGCCATCGGGACTGATGTCGGCCAGGCCTTCGTGTTCTCGGTCCAGATCATCGCGCCAACATCCCCGCCCGACGACACTAATTGGGCGCTGATCGGGGGCATCATCGCTGCGATCGGTGTGGCCGTGGTTGCGGTCGTCATGCTACTCCTGGTGTGTTGTGTGGCTGTTGTCGGTGTGCTTCTCATTGTCATCGTTGTCGGCGGGGCCGGGGCAGCCTTTATTATGATGAAGGGTGATTCACACGACGGGACCATCACCATGGATGTGGACGACGGTGGAGAAGTCATGATGGAGACCCCCATGCCCATCCCCAGTGACGTCGTTCCCGAGGAGGCGGAGGCCGTCCCCGAGACAGTTTCGGAGCCCATTTCGGAGGCCGAGCAGGAGCCTGAGGTCGCTTCCGAGCCCGAGCCCGAGGTGGTCCCCGAGCCCGAGCCCGTTTCTGAGCCTGAGGACGAGACCTCCTCGTCCTCCTCATCGACCAGCGAGGAATATTCCCACGACAAGGAGGGATTCGAGACGCCGCCCAGCTCTGTCGGCAGCGACAACGACCTCATGAGCAGCGACAGCGAGCCCGAGGCCGAGAAGGGGGCACACGAGACGGGGGCGCGGGAGTAACCCTACCATCATCTTGAATAAACAATGTATGATAGCTTCCGCCGACCCGACCCTGAGGACGTTGCAGCAACCCCATTCGAGGCCCCGCACCACTGACCGAAACATCATCCAGAATATAGCATTTATCTACCCCTCGACCCCGCCCTCGTTGGCCACCACCTCCTCCTCGATATCATCACCATCGTCGATCTCCAACGCGTCCACCAGCTCCGGCAGACCTGACTCCACCAACCCATCATCGTCAGGCTCGTCGTCAGTCAGCTCTGTTGATGACGTCTGGGCTCGGTTAGCCGGCCTCGACTGCCGTAGCAGACTCGTCAGTTCGACTGCGACCCACTCGTGCGTTGTCAAGTTGCCCCGGAGCATGCAGACGTTGCCCTCAGCCCTCCGGAATGAGATGTAGATCGTGGAGCCGACCAGATGGGCCGACACGTCCTGGCCGGGCTTCACCTTGCCTACCCGACGCCGCCTCCCGGCCCTGTCTGTGTATAACATCCCACTGATCTGGGAAACATCCTCAAAGAACCACACCTTCTCGTCCTTACGGTAAATGAGCCCCACGCTGCCCTCGGCGGTCACGAAGGCGATGTAGCACGCCTCCATGTCGCCTGAACCGACCACCGACGGCCATCCAGCACACTTGGGGGCCCGGGCCATCGATGTAAGGTTGTCAGCACGCCATCCAGTGATGGTTGATGCGTTGGAGAGCAACATGATCTCACCTTTGGACGTGCGGTAGAAGAGAAGGGCGCCCGCCTGGTACACCGAGAACCCTGACAGCGGTGAGGCCGCCTTACCAATGGGCCGGCGAGCAAGCGTCGCCTCGCTTGATAGCAACTTGTAGGACCACCCAATGAACGATAAATGCTGGAACTCGTGCAGTGTGCCGTTATGGCCCACGAAACAGACGTGTAGCTGGCCGAGGCCGGTGTGTACGGCTGGCGGGAACATCGGCTTGAGGCCCTGGACGGCCTTGTCCTTCCCGACGGCCTCGGACACCGAGCTGACGGCCCACTTCCCGCCCGTGTGGCGCAGCGAGCAAATGTGCTCGTCGTTGGTCACCACGGTCAGTTGCTGCTGCATCGATGTGACCTGTGTCATCGTGACCGAGAAGCCGGCCTTCACGGGCCGTTTGAGGGCGGGAAGCTCGGTTTCCCTCCACCGCATCGCCGTCGTCGTGGTCAGCAGTCTGGGGGCGCCGTTCTCGTCGACCACTGCGATCCACAGCTCCGGAGTCTGTGTCAGGCTGATCTGCCCGGTCGGGGAGGCTGTAGCGTCGAGTGGCGGGATGCCAAGGAGGACGGACACGTTGTATGGCCGCCAGCTGTAGGTCGCCGTCCGTCGCAGCTCCATGAGACATAAATCAGCGGATATGTAGAATATGTGCTCCGAGGAGGCCTCCTTGAATAACATGAAGATCACGGCCGACGCCGCCACGAGGCCCGTGTCCAGCCCCTCCACGGCCGGTCTGCTCGGCGACATGAGCAGCTCAGCGACCCTGGGCTCGTCGGACGATGCCCTTATCAGTGGCACGGGTCGTTTCGCTCGTGCCGCGGCCCTGTCGGATGCTCGACGCGGCGTGATGTCTGGCTCCGTGTCAGAGGTGGGCGGGGAGTCTGCGGGCGGCGACTCCTCGAGGCGGACGGTGACTGGGTCCGCGATGAACTCGCTACCGTCGTCGCTGGCTGCTGATTCCTCGACGTCGGCGTCAATGTCGCCGTCCACGTCAACAGGGACGTCGTCGGCCGCCAGGGTCTTGGCCGCGGGTGACGGCTGCGTGTTCGTCTGTCGGGAGATCCCGCTGCGTTCAAGAACCTTGTCCTTGACGACCGTGGTGCGCTCCTCAAAGATTTTGACCAGCTCTGTGGTCACCGTCCGAAGAAGAATGGGGATCGTCTGCCAGTTGAGGCCAAAGAAGAGCACAATGGCCTCGTACAACACAACAACAGCGATCAGGGTTAGCTGAAGAAAAATAACAAAAAGAATCGGGCGCAGCACCCAGCTAAAAAACATGTCCTTCATCAAACGGTTGAGAATCGCCACCGCCGCGCATAGTATAAGGAGGAAGCCGGTGAGGAGGAACCGCTGCAATAGCTGGAACCCCCGTGTCTTGACCATACCGTAGCCCGAAGCGATATCGGCCCGAAGCGACTGAAGCATTCGGGCTAGGTTGCTCTCGGGCATAATCTCATGCCTGAATAAGACGTCATTTTCCACTACTTACTTCGCTTTAAGGTCTAGTCCTGTCCTAAACATGAACTGACCACTGCAGGGCCAACTCCTGAAGACTTCGAATTACTTTTGACAAATTTAGAACACACGAGAGAGATAGTATTTGAGATTGTTGGCATATTCTGGGGCAATTGTGAAGGTATGGGCGGGTACATAGAGAAATCTTTATAAAAATGCGTTTATAGACGTCGTTGGGTTTGCGCAATAGCATTCATATGCACCGGGTGTGCAGTTTGGTGTCATATAGCTGCGTAATTTGCTTATTTTGGGGGGGCATTTTGCAAAGACGAAAGAGCTCTCCAAGATGGAGGAGACGCGCACGAAGGTGAAGCAACTCGGGAGTCATTCAGAAGTGTACGACCTTCATGGCCATAACCTTGGCGTCTCCGGAATGCTTAATCCCGTGTGCCAGAGTATAGAATCGAATGAGAACTTGCTTGATTTGGATCTTTCCGGGTGTTCACTGGGCGTCAAGGGATGCGCAAGTGTAGTTTCGGCTCTCCTGAAGTTCGAGTCCATCCGCACGCTTGATCTGGGCCACAATGCCATTTCAGACCTCACGGCCCTGCTTTCGGCGTTCGAGGAAGGCCGTCTGTCGTCGCTGCAGCACCTCAGTCTGGCCCAGAACCAGCTGGATGACTTGATGGGCGTCCGTCTGCTGGATCTCGTCAGTGACCACCCCTCATTACAAACACTAGACCTATCCGACAACCAGCTGGGGAACCGTGCAGCAGCCAGCCTCGCCGGGGCCATTAGGTCGAACCACGTGCTGCGGACGGTGAACCTGTACCGTAACGGGGTCGGCACCCTGGGAGCGGTGGATCTTTCTCGGGCTTATTGGGAGACTGAAGCCCCGGCCATAACCAGCGTGGATCTGAGAGTCAACTTTATCAATTACAAGAGCCTCACGCGCGCCGTGCCCGGGCCGGACGGCGGCGCCAAGTCACCCATTAAGGTCATGCCCGATCCGGAGCCGTCCAAGCCGGAAAGGTCAGCGGGCACGTCGACGCTGCTGAGTGACATCAACAAAGACGCAAACGTGCTCGAGAACCTGCTGCAGACCGTCGAGCGGAACAGGGCCCGGCGGAGAGGCGAGTTCCGGACACCGGAGCTGCGGCGCCACTCGCCCCTGCTGCGAACGAGCCCTAGCCTACCTGAATCCGGACGAGATGAGAGGTATGATGGGGCCACGGGCGGGGAGATCGAGAAGCTGGAGAAGGAGAAGGTCGAGTTGGAGAAGGAGGTGCACGACAGCCAGAACGTGATCGCAACGCTGCAGAAGGAGAAGACCGAGCTTGAGGCCCAGGTCGCTGCAACCGCTGATGACAGCCAGAACGTGATCGCCGCGCTGCAGAAGGAGAAGACCGAGCTTGAGGCCCAGGTCGCTGCAACCGCTGATGACAGCCAGAACGTGATCGCCGCGCTGCAGAAGGAGAAGACCGAGCTTGAGGCCCAGGTCGCTGCAACCGCTGATGACAGCCAGAACGTGATCGCCGCGCTGCAGAAGGAGAAGACCGAGCTTGAGGCCCAGGTCGCTGCAACCGCTGATGACAGCCAGAACGTGATCGCCGCGCTGCAGAAGGAGAAGACCGAGCTTGAGGCCCAGGTCGCGCGGCTTCAGGGCCGTCTCGCATCCCTGGCTTCTATCACGTCCAATGACATGCCCCAACAACATGAGGAATTGTGCAGCCAGATCGCCGATTCCAACGAGGAGCTGGTCGCAGCGGATGGCACGATCGCCGAGCTGCAGTGTCGCGTGGCAGCGCTGACTAATGAGAACGTTCGGTTGAAGGAGCGGGCCGCGCGTGGCGAGGCCGCAGCTAGAGGCGCCGAGAAGCTCAAGAAGTCCGTCAGCAGGCTATTGATGGCACAGCAGAAGGCCCAGGCCCAGGCGACGTTCAGCTCGCCCGTACCTCGGTATGGGCGGGGTTGATGTCATGCTGTGTTTGTTGTTATACACTAGATAGATAATAAAGTGATGATGAGGTCGCTACGAGGAATGTAGGAGGCAGGTGCCTCATGTTGGCGCCATTTAAGTGGTTGGGTCGCTTTTGTTCGATTGTTTATCTGGTGTCTTTCTCAGCGAACCTTTGAATGTAGACGTGCGAAGAATGTGACAGCCATAAAAATGGCCGATAACACCAAGTACGCAGCTTTTGATGTCTCTCCGCCTGGTAAGCACGTTCCATCGCCAGTCTCCCACCTCATGAGCCACGAGACGCGCTCCGTGCGCCGCGAAATGGAGCATGTAGCCGACAAAGTCAACCGGACAGTCTGCAATGCAGTTGATCAGCTGGATAAGATCCACTGTGATGTCCTAGATGAGCTCGTGACGTCGGTGGACAGCGTCACACGTGAGAGCCTGGCCGTGATCGACACGCTGACGGCAGACTACGAGGGAACCGCGGATGCCGTGATGCGCACGTCCACTGAGCAGCTCCGAGCGATGCTGGACGAAGCTAAAGACAACGACGAGATCGTCTATGCGGCCGGACTGGCCATGCTCGACTCGATTGCCGGAATACGCGAGCATACCCTCTGCAAAATGCTCCAGGAGGGAAGTCAGGTAACGCTGCGCGCCAGAAGCGCAGCGCGAGCGGCCCTGGATGCACTCAAGGACGTCTCCGAGACCAGACACGTCGAGGCGAGCGTCCCTCGGATAAGGCCATGCCCCATCCCGAGTGGCGTGGTGTCGGTCGAGCCGGGCGCGGGAAAGACCGCCCAGACCGACCTGCGGGACATCGGCGTCCGGTTGAATGACCAACGACGAGCCCAAGAACGAGCGACGGTGGCCCACGCGAGAGACAGGGTCAGGACGTCGATGATGACGGCCAAGTTGACACACGCTGGCATCGAGGCAACCGCCAGGAGAGTCAGCAGGCGGGCCGCCGAGATCGTCACCGGGGTGCAGACTGGCTTTGACAGGGTTGAGCGAGAGACGAGCGTCAACGCCACCCGGACGCCTCTGACGTTCGACAGCCTCGTCAGTATCACACGCCAAATCGACCGACAGTCCGTGCTTGCGATGGCCGAGCTCCGATCGCGGTATGAAATGGGGTGCCAGGACGTCGTGGAGGCCGTCGTGGAGGGATGCGGGCGCGTCGAGCAGTACGTCACGGAGGCCGAGCAGATGGTCGATACCGAGGCTCGTGGTCTGGGAAGGGCACGTCTGGCCAGCGTACAGGCTCTGGTCGATGATGTCGCGGCGGACGTCCGGGCGCACCCCGGGCTGAAGGTGGAGGCGGCCGCCCGACCGAGCGCGTGAATGGTGATGGCTATGCTTATGGTAAACGTAAGACGTACTGCGTTAATAAATACGTTGGTCCTAAAGTTTATATATTAGCAGTGATCTCTAAAACGCCCGGCCGCCACCCCGCCTGAACGTGGTGGACGGCGGGGCGGGCAGACGTGAAATGGTTGGCCGCGGCAGGCGTCCCGATGCCGGTGTGACGGGCGTCGCTGGTGGCGGAAGCGACCCGATTGATCGATTTGATAGGGTCGACCGGACAATCCCGCTGACAGGTGTACCTGGGGCAGGGTGACCTCGGGTCGACCGGGTCTCGGGGCGGGCCTGGGGTGGGGTGGGTGTGGAGGCCCCGAATCGCGGGGTAGGTCGCCCGTTGGCCCTCGGGTCTGGCGTGTGGGGGGTCACAGGTTGGGTCTGGATGGCCACGGGGGCCGTGAAGTCACCCTCGTCGTCACTATTCAAAGATAGTGGGTTGGGGTGGGCCTTCTCGGGCTCGGCCCACGCCGGCGACACCAATGGCACCTGACTGTCGGTCTTTCCATGGGCCCGAGGCCCAGTGACAATGTTCGGCAACTTTGGAATGTGAACAGCGTTGGCCCGCCCCCGGTTAAACTGCAACTTGTGAACAAACGAGGAAACAGGGCAGACGACGACCAACACGCAAGCCATGACGAGGCAGCCCGTGCACAGGGACACAAGGCAGAAGGCGACCGCGATGCCCGCGATGACGTACGGGGTCGGGTCGACCGGGGTGGGGGGGACCACGGGGGTGGGGTAGACGTACTCCAGGGTGGCCGTCGCGACCTGCCCGTCGACGGTGAGGTGCACGGGGTGGGTGCCATTGAGTTGGATGTCTGGGGCGGTGCAGGTGACCGCAGCGTGGGGGGTGGGGATGGCGACGTCGAGGCAGGGTAGCCCGTCGACGAGCACCTCGATGGCTGATGGCCAGGGCCCGAGGTCGGTGCCGGTGATGGTCACGGTCGTGGTGGTGTTGATTGTCACGGGGCCGCCGGGCCCACCGATGGTGGCGATGACCGGGGGGTTGTAGGCGATGGTGGCCGGGACTGACTCGAGCCCGCTGACGATGACGGCGACCTTATTGGCCACCCCCACCCCTGCTGGAGCTGTGAGGGCGATGGAGGTCCAATCGACAGCCGTGGGAGTGACAGCGACGGTCGACCCGTCGGTGCGGGTGAATATGACGGTCACGACGTCGAGCCACTCCCCGAACCCCGTCCCAGAGACCGTGAGGGGCGTGGGGGCGGTCGGCAGGACTGTGTCGGACATGTTCTCGATGACGGGCGCCTCGTACGAGACGACAGCCTGCCCGGTCAACCCGTTGGCGGTCACTGAAATGGTGTGGCGCCCGACGTCAATGGGGATGTATCCCGTCAGCCTGATGCCTTCCACCTCGACTAATGAGGCGACTGTCGGGGTGTGGATGGTGGGCACGGCGACGCTGTACACGTCGTCCGGGTAGAGCGTCAACCCGAGTCCCCGACCCCTGATGACGACCATGGCGTGGGTGGCGTTGATCTGGGACGCCTCGGCCTCCTCGATGGTCGGGGGGCCGTACGTTAACCCGGGGACAGCGATAGCCGCGTCACCGACCGTGGCAATGACGGTAGGGATGCCGGCACCGTCGGGCAGGGTGCAGGTCAGGGTCCGGGACCCGCGAGTGACGGGAACACAGGCCCGGCCGTCGACCGTGAGACCCGTGGTGGCGTTGAGGCCGGTCCCCGTGATCTGGACGGTGCACGGTGCGGTACATTGACTGGGAGATATCCCGGTGACTTCCAGGCGACGGAGCGTGGGTCTAAATGGCGAGGCGGTGCATTGCCCGTTGATACACACCCATAAAGGGACATCTATAAAGGCGTCGTCCGGGGAGAGGCTGGGGGTGATGACCGGGATGGTGAAGACGATGGTGTCGTCGGTGACGGAGACGACGTCCAGTGTCATCACTTCGGATGGAAGATTGATAGATATGGAGACCGCATCGAGATCTACTCCGAATCCCGAGCCGGTTATGGTGATGTCGGTGGTCTGACTGGTGATCAGATCGAGCGGGACGACGGACGTGATATCTGGCACGGCGTACGTCAACTCGACCGGTGAGGAGCACACCGACGTCCCGGGGTGGCACAGTGTGAACGATACGGACCCCGTGCCCGCGGGTAGGGTGACGGTCGTCGTGTCGTGGGCCGGGGCGCCTCGGGTGACGGGGGTCGCCTGGATGCTCGTCACTAGCGCCGTCCACTCCGATCCACGTGCCTCGGAGGTCGGCCCGAGATGAATGGCTTTGAGGTCGACACTTCCGGTGCCATTGGTGGTTAGAGTGGTGGTCACGACACCGAGCAAGATCGGCACACAAAGGGGGAAGTCGGCCGATGTCGACCCATGTGAAGTCACCACCTCAGCGGTCACATAGTCGGCGGTCAAGGTGACTGTGGAGAAGTCAGTCTCCCACGCGAAGTCACCAGTTGGGTCAGTCGAAACACATCGCCCGGCAGCGGCCCCGTTGAGGGTCAGAGCGATGTCATCGCACGTTGCTGGAGCACCGGTCATGGTGAATCTAACGATATCTGCTGATCTAGATATGCAATCACCATCAGACAGAGATAGAGCGGTCGGGGCGTCGTAACATAGCTCGCCTAGGTTGATGTCACCCCCACCGATAAGTTCCGCGGTCAGTGTGGGACATCCAGCGCCTGGTGGTATGGCGACGGTCCATGTCCAGTCTTCGTGTGAGGCGGCGACCCTCACTCCGCCTAGTGATAAAGATCTTATATATATTGGGGTGACCATGACGACGGGGTAACCTGACGTCGGGCGGGGGCTGGGGGTGACCGTGATGAGGTCGGGTCCGGTGCAGGCGGGCAGGGTGAGGGTGGCCGGGTCGACCGTGAGGGTCACATTATCGATGTCTTCCGGGGCAATATAAAGTGTGGCAGAGAGAGTGACGGTCGTCGAGTCGGCCTCGATCACGTCGCCCACGTCTGTCGTGAGGGCGACAGCCTGATCCTCGAGCCCCGTCCCCGACAATTCTATAAAGCTCATCCCGGGTGCGACACACGTGATGTTGGCCGATGTGAAGTGGGGGACGTTGTAGATGAAGGTGGCGGCCTGGTAGAGGTACGAAGTCCCTGGGAAAGCCACCAGGAGCTCTGCTGGACCTCTACCTGGGGGTATTGCGATGGAGAAGACCGCTCCGACCGCCGTGTGTGTCGCTGTGGAGATAACCCCTTCGTCGCCCCCCACCCGGACCACGAACCTGCTGGGGAGGTCCCGCATGTGGGTGGTGAGGGTCACCGAGAACCCCCGCTCCGGTTTATGGTCGGGCGTGGTCACCTGGACAGACGTGACGCATTGGGGTCGGGCCAGCGGGGGGAGAATGTCGAGGGTGCCCGTTAAGGCGAGGTGGGC
>PPCM01001271.1_pt1 | contig 12212 bp, 10 predicted proteins | sample 1555541 | NCBI WGS metagenome assembly PPCM01 (sample SAMN05284479, study PRJNA326546) | Marine sediment metagenome, whole genome shotgun sequencing project. | isolation source: marine sediment | place: Germany: Wadden Sea | collected 2012-09-05 | reverse complement strand
AGAAGGTTGAGAACAAGAAGGGTGATGATGAAGTTCGCTAACTGGATAAAAAAGCTAATATCTAAATCAATCATGCCTGCTCCCGAAAAGGTTGTGAATTTTTGTCCAAAGTCAGTTGCGGTGTAGCTAAATTTAGAGCTTGTGTCAAAGGGTTTCTGAAAATGAATCGGTTACTTTTCGCCGATTAGACCCCGTAAACACTGGCTTGTTATTTTTTTAACTAATTTCTTCTGTTTCTGTCTCAACTGCTGGAGAGGAGGTCGAACTCATGGTAACACGTCCTTCCAGAACGGCTCCTTCCTCCACTACCAGAGTGGGGGTGACCAGATTACCCTGCAGATTTGCAGTCTTGTGCAGAACGGCTTTTTCAGAAGCGTATACTTCGCCTGTAACGCGCCCACTGAGCACAAGCTGACCAACACGCAGCACACCTTCCACCTTGGCTTCACGGCCAACGACGAGAGTCCCTTCGGATTCAACCTCGCCATTGAAATTACCGTCGATTCGCACAGCTCCCTGAAAATTGAGCTTGCCCTGATAATCGGTTCCGCTGCCTAAGAAAGCATTTATTTCATCTCTTGCCATTTTAATCTCCTTTTCCCCGGAGCCGGTTTTGAAAAACATGCGGCTTACCCCTGTTTAAATACATAACGCCTCATGGAGACATTTAAAACCAGCCCCACGAGACACAGATTAACTACGGTTCCACTGCCACCATAGCTGATAAAAGGTAAAGGTATGCCTACTACCGGCATTAGCCCAAGGACCATACCCATATTGATAAGGATTTGCCAGAAGAAATAAAAGAATACGCCTGCCGCAAGATAGCTGCCGAACAGGTCTTTTGCCTCTCTGGCGGTAACCACCATTTGATACAAAAATACGCAGAAAAGGCTGAGTAGAGCCATAGCTCCAGCAAAGCCCCATTCCTCACCGAAAACCGCAATTGCGAAGTCAGTATGCTTCTCAGGAAGGAAACGCAGCTGAGACTGCGTCCCGCCGAGAAAACCCTTACCCCAGACACGTCCTGAACCGATTGCAATTTCAGACTGAATAATGTGATATCCCGCGCCGAGCGGATCGCTGGCCGGGTTCATGAACGAGACAATTCGCCGTTTCTGATAATCATGCAGAAAAAACCAACCGACAGGAATCAGACAGGGGCCGACTATAGCAAGGGTCTTAAATAGCTTGGGCGTCAACCCGCGGTAAAGGATCATCCCGCCCAGAATGAGCAGGATATTCAGGCCCGATCCAAGATCCGGCTGAGTAATGACCATCCCAGCAGGAACCAGCCCAACCGCGACCACATAAGCAAGCTTCTTGATATCCAACGGATCACTGCTGCGGGAAAGAATCTTGGCCCCGATGACCAAAATGGTAATCTTGGCCATCTCACTGGGCTGAAAGTTAAAAAATCCCAGATCCAGCCAGCGACGTGCGCCGTAGATGGTCTTACCTATAACCGGAACACACGCCAGCAAAGCCACAGTAACCCAGAACAGGGGCCACGCAATGGTCCGCAGATGCCGGTAATCAAAAAGCATAAACGTGATCATTCCGGCAAAACCCATCAGGCCCCAGATAAGCTGTTTCTGATAGAATGAACTTACGCTCATCCCTTCCTCCAGCCGAAAGCCACTGGCGGAATAAAGGTTCAAAACACCAACAAAGAAAAGCATGGCCGCCAGCCCGAGCAGGAACCAGTTCATATGAATAAGTAATCTGCGGTCAACGGGAGACATTACTTCCCTTCCTTTTTTTCTTTAAAAATATGATCGTAAATGGCTTTAACAATAGGGCCTGCGCCGGAAGATCCATGCAAGCCATGCTCAACCATACAAACCACCACGTAACGCTCGGTCCCTTTCTCAGCGAAACTGGCCATCCATGCGTGGTCACGATATTTGTATGGAATATCTTCATCTTTCATTTTCTTAAGCTCATCAGTGAGCTTAACAACCTGCGCTGTCCCGGTTTTGCCGCCGACAACCACCCCTTTCATACGCAGCCTGCGTGCAGTACCACGAGGTTTATCAACAGTGGCGATCATGGCATCCCGTATCAGCTCCCGCTGGGCGTCAGTGAGAGGAATCAGCCCCTGCTCTTCTGCAGGCTCTCCGGCAAGAAGTTGCGGCCTAAGCAACCTGCCGCCATTGACCAAAGAAGAAATGGACCGGGCCACCTGCAAGGGAGTAACAAGAGTGTAGCCCTGTCCGATGGAAAAGTTCAAATTTTCTCCGGGATGCCAGATTTCACCGAACCTTTTACGTTTCCATTGGCGGGTCGGAATCAAACCTGCTTTTTCATGAGGCAGTGAAATACCGGTAGGCTTGCCGTATCCGGCGGCAAAAGCAAATTCACTCATCCGGTCTACGCCGAGTTTTTTTCCAAGTTTGTAGTAGTAGACGTCACAGGACTCCACCAACGACTTTTCGAGATCAGTCTTGCCGTGTCCGCCCTTTCGCCAGCAACGGAATACATATTTACCCAACTGCATATGGCCGGGACAGAATACAGTATCTTCGGGCTTAACCACCCCGTAATGCAAACCGGCTCCTGCTATAGTCATTTTGAAAACCGAGCCCGGAGGATAAACTGGATCATCCCGCAGTGCGACCCACTCTTTCTGGGAAAGTCCGTCGGTAAAAGAATTGTTATCGTAGGAAGGAGCACTAACAAAAGCCAGAATCTGGCCATTATCCGGATTCATAACCACAATAGCTCCGGCTTTTCCTTCAAGCAGCTTGCCACCCAGTTCCTGTAAATCCAGATCAATGGAAAGGTCGATATCTTCCCCGGCAACGGGCGGAGTCAGGATACGCTCTTTAAGCCTGCGCCCAGTCGCATCCACCTCATTCTGCCTACGGCCCTTGATGCCCCGGAACCTTTTTTCCAACACAGACTCAAGCCCCTGCTTGCCGACATAGTCGCCGACAGCAAGATCCGAATCCGTTTCAAGCTCCTCTTCATCAACTTCGGACACATAGCCGAGCACATGGGAAAGCAGCGGCCCCTGCAAATACTTTCGCCTTGGGCGGACAACGATTTCCAATCCGGGCCAATGCAATGAGTTCGCCTCGATTATCGCCACCTGCTCAAAGGTCAGGTTGGGAACAAGGATCAGTGGTTCAAAGGGTTTTACCCTGCGTCTTAATTTTTTAAAAACTTTTTTGATTTTGGCTAGATCGACCCCGGTCCACTCGGATACGGTCTTCAAGGTTGCATCAAGGTCCTTGCTGTCCTCGCGGACAATGCCCAACGCGTAGGCAGGCTCATTGACCGCAAGCAGGTTCCCGTTCCGGTCCCTGATCAGACCGCGCGGGGCGTAAAGATTATCCTGACGCAGCTGGTTATTTCGCGCCTGTTCAGAAAAATATTCGCCCTTATGTATCTGGAGGAACCAGAAACGCAGGGCAAAAATACAAAACAAGAGCAGGATAAGCCCCTGCAAGAGCAGCAGACCGTTTTTAGGCGGTTGCTGGGCCTTGGATTCATACAGGCTCATGTTTAAACCTTTCCGGATAGATGTATTTTAATAAAAGCCATTCAACAGGAAAAATTGCGGCTTGCAGGATGCCTTCAAAAATATAGCGGTCCGGTGCCCAGACCATGTCGGCCAGCAGGGACATCATCGCGGTCAGAGAAGGATGCAAAGCTCCCAAGACAACACCGCAAAGCAAAGCAAACATCAGAGACTGCACGTCGAAAAACATGGCTCCGCAACGGTATAAGAAATATATTGATGAATACCAGACAACAGAATAACCGAAAGGAAGACCGCCAATACCGTCCTGAATCAAGGACCAGATCAGGATCATCCAGAAAACATGATATTTTTTATCCAGCTGGATGCACAGCAGCAACCCCGGTGCGAAAAAATCTATTCCGGGAACTATTTTCTGTGCCCAGATTGCTAAAAAGCTGAAACAGCCCCACCAGAAGATGGAAGACATGACCTATCCCCCTTCGGTAAGAGTGGAGTTTCCGTCCGGCAGGATTGAATTGTCTACCCCGATAGAGGAATTACTTTGCGGCACAGCCCGGTGCATAAGCAGAACTTCTTCAATATTATCAATATCAACCAGCGGTTCGGCTTCGACAGTAAGGAAAAGAGAAATATCGGAACGCTCTACAGACGTAATTTTGGCTACAGGCAAGCCCGGAGGAAACAGCCCTGCAAGCCCGGAGGTAACCAGCACTTCGCCTTCAGTGACCGGGGCATTAAGCTTCATATACTTAACACTCAACGGTTCCCCTTCCCCTTTACCGATCAGTAATCCGGTAGAACGATGAATCTGGCCACGCACGGAAATTCTACTGTTCAGATCAGTAAGCAGCATAGCCTTGGAAGCACTCAGCCCCGGCTCAACCACACGGCCGACAACGCCCAGCGGATCAATAACGGGAGTATCCTGTTTCACCCCGGAGGCAATACCTTTATTGACTATAATCGAATCAAGGGCGGCAGTGGGCCCCATGCGATGGGCAATCACCCGTGTGCCGGAGGTTTCCCAATTTTCAACAGGTTTGATTCCTAGAAGCAAACGGTAGCGTTCGGCCTTTGCGGCCTTTTCACGCAACTGCATTATTTCAAGACGCATAAGATCATTCTGGGAACTCAATTGGTCGTTGAGCTGCTTCAAGCCCACCAGATAAACATACTTATCCAAGAAATCCATGGACTGATCATGAACCCATTCACAGGGCCACAAAACCCATTTTACGATTTCAAGTCCGGTGAACCCGGCCAGACGGTCCAGCTGTCCCGACCTCAGGTTCCATGAATAAAGACTGAGATAGACAAACAGGCCAATAATGACGGCTATAGCAGCACGCTTAAGCTTCACACTTAATCCTCTGTAAAAGAAAGCGGAAATTGAAAAAACAAATCAGAAAATTAAAGCTATAACCAAAAAGACGAACACCGGACAAGAGAATTGAAGTCAGTCTCAAGTCCGGGTGCGGTTAATTTTCTGAGGACATAGCTTTTTACAGATAGAATCTGTAAAAAACTATGCCCTCAGCCGTAACTGGTGCACTCGATTCATCCGCGGCAATAGGAGCGGAACTTAATCAATAGTCACGTCTTTATAGATGTTTATTTCATCTAAAGCTCTACCGGAGCCGATAACAACGGCATCAAGGGGAGTATCCACCACGGTGATAGGCAGGTGGGTTTCCTGGCTCAGCAGCTGATCCAGTCCCTTAAGCAGTGCCCCGCCGCCGGTAAGCACGATGCCCCGGTCAACGATGTCGGCTGCAAGTTCAGGAGGAGTCTGTTCGAGTGCAACACGCACACCCTGCACAATAGAATCCACCTGTTCGGAAATTGCTTTCCTGATCTCTTCGGAGGTAATCAGGATATTCTGGGGAATACCGGTTACAAGGTCACGACCCTTAACTTCCATCTCGATTTCTTCTTCCAGCGGGAAGGCGGAACCGATCTTGATTTTGATTGTTTCAGCAGTGGATTCACCGATGAGCATGGAGTACTTACGCTTAACATGCTGCATGATGGCTTCATCCATCTTGTCACCGCCGACACGGACGGAACGTGCGTAAACAATACCGGAAAGAGAGATAACCGCGATTTCGGAAGTACCGCCGCCGATGTCTACGACCATGTTGGAGGTAGGTTCGGTAATGGGCAGGTTAGCACCGATGGCTGCTGCCATGGGTTCTTCAATGAGATAAACCTCACGGGCGCCAGCGCTCTGTGCACTTTCCTTGACCGCCCTTTTTTCAACCTGGGTAATCCCGGTCGGCACGCAGATCATAATCCGGGGACGGACCAGCCTGCGGCTGTTGTGGACTTTTGAAATGAAATGGCGCAACATGGCTTCAGTGACCTCAAAGTCAGCAATTACGCCGTCTTTCATAGGCCTGATGGCAACAATGTTGCCGGGAGTTCGACCAAGCATCCTCTTGGCTTCCAACCCAACGGCGAGAACCTTGCTACCGCCGTTTATGTCTCTTTTGACAGCGACCACGGAAGGTTCGCTGAGCATGACGCCTTTACCTTTAACATAAACCAGTGTGTTAGCTGTACCGAGGTCGATTGCAAGGTCACTGGAAAACGAACCGAGTATCTTGTCGAAAATCGATGCCATATTAAACTGGAAACTCCAAAAAAAATGTGATTCTAAAACACCTCACGAGAGGCGGACATAAAGTCTATCAAATGAAAATCCTAGGAATTAACTAGCAGAAGAAAGTGCGGCAGGCAACACATTAGAGCACTTCTGAGACTCGTTATCTCAAGCAGTCAGTGATCAGTAAATACATCCGGATTTCAATCATATAAATTAAAGGGCTTAACCTGCCTTCACAAGGAGAATTCATGCACCGTTTTTACGGGCTGGCCGCCCGGCTTCGCCAAAGCTTCGGCGAGCGGGTCCAGAAAATACCCCTCGATTTCGGGTTCACCTGCCCCAACCGTGACGGGCATCTTTCCCGCAAAGGATGCATCTTCTGCAGCCCGCAGGGTTCCGGTTCAGGTCTACACAAACTTTCCATGTCCATCCCCGAGCAATGGGCCCACTGGCAGGAAAAGCTTTCCAAGCTCTACACAGCAAAGCTTTACCTTGCCTACCTGCAGTCTTATTCCAATACTTACTGCAGTATAGAAGAGCTTAAATGCGCTCTCGACCAGCTTAACGGCTTGCCCGGACTGGCAGGGCTCTGCATCGGAACCCGCCCGGACTGCCTTGATAATGAGAAGCTGGCCCTGATCAAAAGTCTGGGACTCAAGGAAACATGGCTGGACCTCGGCCTGCAAAGCTCCAACAATGCAACCCTTGAACGCATCAACCGTGGACACACCGCCGAGCAATTTGCCGAAGCCGTAATAATGACCCACGCCAATGGTATCGACGTCTGTGCCCACCTAATTGCAGGGTTGCCCGGAGAATCCACAGCCGATTTCCTCGAATCCGTGCGATTCCTCAACGAATTGCCCATCGCCGGGATCAAGTTCCACAACCTCTTCGTCGGCCAAGGCACACCGCTCAAAAAAATTTACGATGCCGGGGAATACACACCCATTGGAAAAGACGAATACATCGAAGCACTGGTCGAGGCCATCTCCATCCTGCGGACAGATATAGTCATTCACCGCCTCAAGGCTGACGCCGTGCCCGGGCAACTTGTAGCGCCCGAATGGGTGCGCCAAAAACGCACCGTGCTCAACGAAATAGAACAGGCCATGAAAGCAAAAGAAATCTGGCAGGGCTGCGCGCGGCCTGATGCACCGGATGAACCGCCACTTTGGTACGGCCCCGAAGGGATGCCTCCGGCGGGTCTACCGACGGTCACCACAGGTCTCAACAGCCGCTAAACTCGAAGCAAAGCTTCTCGTTAACCGACTGTAAGGCCTCCGGGGGCCAAAGAACCCTTTTTGTAAAAAGGGTTCTCTGGACTCTCCCAAAAACTTTTATCAAGGCTTCGCCGATCAGTTTCCAAAATAGCAAAAAACAAAGACCGTAATATCTTGAAAGATATTACGGTCTTTTTCACTGTTTTACTTTAAAAATATATATGCGAAGCTTATTAAAACGTCTTTGAAAGAGAGGGGATGGGGTCTGGGGGCATCACTCAAACACATCCGAATAAGCTTTTAGTAACTTTGGTTCTTCGTACTTCCATTCCAATTCATTTCGAACGCGGTCATACCCAAGTTTACCCATTTTCTCACGTATTTCCGGGTCATCCAGCAGCTGCAAAATCTTATCGCCCATATCTTTGGGATCATTCTTGGCGGCATACAGCGATGCACCCTGTGCGGAAAAACGGCCTTCGGTGAGGTCGAACTGCACGATGGGCTTCCCTAGAGCCATGTATTCCATGATTTTATTCATGGTGGATTTGTCATTCATGGCATTAGCCCGGTCAGGATTCACGCAGATGTCGGCAGTATTAAGCATCTCAAGCAGCTCCTGATCAGGAACACGCCCTGTGAAAGTAACGTAGTCGGAAACATTGAGTTCTTCGGCCAGTCTTTTCATTTCTTCCAGCGAAGTACCGCCGCCGACCAGACCGAAATGAACATCGTCCCGCTTCAGGTCATGGACTATGTAACTTACTGCTTCCAGGAGTAGGTCCAGACCTTCCTGCTTGCCCATTACACCTACATAACCGACAAGATATTTGCGGCCTTTTTTGAGCGACTCGACAGCAGGGATGGTCCGCAACCGTTCAAGCATGGGACCGCTGCGAACCACATGGACTTTTTCAGGTTCCATGCCGCCGCGCTGTATGGCAATTTCCTTGTAGGATTCGTTGGTAGCGATGGAAACATCGGCAGACATGAAAGTCGCCTTTTCCAGCCAGACCATCAGCTTCCAAAAGAAATCACGTTTATTGAACTTTGCTTCGTAAAGCTCGGGATTGATATCGTGATGATCAAAGATAAATTTGGTCTTGTAAAACAGCTTGAAAACCAGCGCGACGAGAAAAAGCAGATCCGGGGGATTGCAGGCATGAATCACATCAAAGCCCTGCTCTCGGCGCACCTTCCAGGCCAATCGGAACGTATGCCAGAGTGCGGCACTGTATTCCACGGCATACCCTTTCGCACCTTCGCCTTCCACGGGCAGGTTGTAGCGGTAGATATGAATCCCGTCTATTTCTTCATAGAATTCTTCATAACCCTTACCTGTCGGGCAAATGATGGAAACAGTGTATCCCGCGCCATACAAAGACTTCGCTTCCTGCCAGACCCTGCGGTCAAATGGGGAAGGCAGATTTTCAACCAGAATTAAAACTTTTCGCGCCACAAGATGCTCCGCTTTTTTATCTCTATTTTACCAGCAAATTCCGTCGATTTCCCCGTTTTCAGAGGAAGGCTCAGTTATCCTGACCAGATCGACAACCACCTGTCCGGAACGGATTCGGGACCCAATATCTTTGAATTCAGGCGAATTATTCCCGATTACAATGGTTTCGGCATGCTCCAGCACACTGTCAATATCACCAACCATGAGCTTTGAAATGTGCGGGATACGATTCATAATGTAATCGCGGTTGGCACCGAGCAGTTTGGCGGTATTCACGTTGCGGTCATAGAGGCTGAGTTCGTAACCCTTGCCGATAAGCTGCTCAATGACAGCCACCAGCGGACTCTCACGCAGGTCGTCAGTTCCGGCCTTGAAACTGAAACCGAGGAAACCGACCTTGCGGTTGCCCTTATCCATAATCAGGGACAGACCGCGCTCAATGTGACGCCTGTTACTGCGCAGGACGTTGCTTAAAAGCGGCAGGTCAACACCCAGACGGTTGGCCTTGTAGGTCAGAGCGCGTACGTCCTTGGGCAGGCAGGAACCGCCGAAAGCAAACCCCGGCTTGAGATAGTATTTTGAAATATTGAGTTTCGTATCCTGACAAAAAATGTCCATCACCTTATGGCTGTCTATGCCGACCTCTTTGCAGATAGCACCGATTTCATTGGCAAAAGCGACCTTGACGGCATGCCAGTTGTTGTCGGCATACTTAACCATTTCAGCAACTTCCATCTCGGTCCTGATCAGGGGAGCATCAATGTCGGCATAAAGGGATGCCAGCATCTCGCCGCTTTTCGGGTCGCTCTCGCCGATAACCGTCTTCGGTGGGTTGTAGAAATCATAAACAGAGGTTCCTTCGCGCAGAAATTCAGGGTTGTTGCACACACCGAAATCAACGCCCGCAACCTTGCCCGAACCGGACTCAAGGGCAGGGATAACCACGGAACGCATCGAACCGGGAAGGATGGTGCTGCGGATAACAACCACATGAAATTCATCTTTACCTTTAAGAACAGCACCTATTTCCCCGCAGACCCTTTCCACGTAGGTCAGGTCCAGACTGCCGTTGGCCTTACTCGGAGTCCCCACACAAACAAGCGAGATATCGGATTCCATAACTGCTTCTTCAGCCGAAACTGTAGCCCGCAAAATCCCGCCCTGCACAGCATCCCGGAGGATATCACCGATCTGGTCTTCGATGATCGGTGTCTGCCCGCTGTTGATGATATCAACCTTGGTCTGGTTAGGATCAACACCGATAACGCTATGCCCTTCCTTGGCCAGACAACCTGCGGAAACAGCTCCCACGTACCCCAAACCGAAAACACTAACTTTCATTGCCGTTCCTCTAATCAAAATTATATTTAAATACGGTTAAGTACTCTGTTTTGCCCGTAAAAGTACCTTTCCAAACAATAGTCGGGCAAGGAACCTTGGAATCAAAGCGTCTGGAAATCCAACCCAAGGGAATTTCATCATCACCCTGATAAAGCTCCGGTTTCATGGCTGAGTCCGGCATTGATATTTCCAGATTCACATTGGCTGAACGCACCAGAACCCTGCTATCATCAATTTCCACCCCGCAGGACTCCGCCAAGTGCCAGAAAATCTCCATTTCATGGCTTTCAGAACAATCAAGACTGTCAGACACTTCGATTTCAGTACCATCTTTCAAAAAACTGATACTGCGCGAATGTGTAACCGGGTCATCCAAACGTGAATACCCGTCATGCGTACCGCTGAAAAAATCCTCTTCAGCCGACAGACCTAAAGAGACACAGGCGGCATTGGCATGTCTGGTCCACATGAAGTTCCCACCCGATACCGACTGGTCCAGACCGTCTATGCGCACCGTGTTGTGGGCCGAAGTACCTTTGAAGTAGTCCCGCCATTTGCGCTCAGTATGATAGGCATACGTTCCCGGATCAATTAGTAATTCATTGCCCCCGATGGATAATACCATGGACAGGGCATCAGCATGCCCGTGCGCGGCAATGGAGGTAAAGCCCAGCGGCCCGGCATCAACAATCAGCTTTACCTCCCGGTCAGTCTCAAAATCACACCCAAGAATGTAATAGCCACCGTCAGGATAGCTACGCCGAAAGCCTTCTGCCTCACTCTGCTCCGATTTCAGTAATTCATTGAATCTTGATTCACCATCTTTGCCTAAAAGGCAACGGCTTTTGTCATCAAATACCCCGGCCTTCTGCGCAAAATCAGCACGGGTAAAAAGAACAGCCCCGCTGGCCAGCAACGACCTGAAAACAGAAAAGTCTTCATCCGGCACAAAGCGGACCATGACCGCATCATCGGAATCGCCGATCATGGGAATATTTAGTTTCGTGTCCGCCATTGATCCGATGAATTCTATCATCGACTCAAGCTGCATCCAATAAGCATCAGAAAAAGAGACATCATTTGACTGACCGATGAGACCGCAAAGCAGCAGCATGTCGGCTACTTCATGATGATACCAGATGCCCTGCTCCCGATTGCAGCCGTCAGGAAAATTCTGCGTAATAGCTTCCGCCTCAAGTCCGGCTTTGGCTTTCTTCTGCCAGCCGGCACTTTCCTTCCAGCAGGGCCAGACCGTGGAGCCGGCAAAAAGCCCCATGTATTCACCGAGCAAGTGGTTGTTCGCCGAAGAAAAGCGCGAAAAATAACCATTGATAAAATGACAGTGCTGATAAACAGATTCCAGCCAGCGCGAGCGGAATTTCTGTCCATCTGGTCCGGCAAAGAGAAACGAATCATCACCCCCGAGCAACTGCCACGCAAAAGCCCAGTTTACCAGCCGCACGCCGAGTTCAAGGGAACTGGTCCAATTCACGCCAAGCAGATACGGACACTCCTCAAACCACGACTGCAACAACTCCCGGCAGCCGTTAGCATACTTCTCGTCACTGGAAAAACTGTAGGCCTGGGCAAGTGTAACCAACTCCAGATGACGGTTTGGTTCCCACAGGTATTTGATATTCCCGACCAGAGCTTCATCCCGGTAGTTGAGCTTTTTACCAAAACCAAGAGGGGCGGTAATCCCGGTCTGCGGATCGCGGTTCCACTTTGGGGGAAACCCCAGATCACAATCACGGAGGGCAAAAATATTAAAACGACCGTTCAAAACACTGTCTGCCGCCCGAAGATACAAATCAGCATCAGCCACAAATATGCCGCCGTCCACAGCAGGACGGCTCATCCCTTCGGCACTATTCGGCCTGGCAACAAAACAACCCTTAGCCTGCAACTCTGTCTGGCAGGCTTTGCGCACCCGGTAGAGCACCTCCGGCACACTCATCCGCATCAAGCGGGCAATCAACCATGATATATTTTTCATCTGCACTACAAAAGAACCCTGATTTATTAAAAGGACATATAATTGAGCCGCAAGATATCATAATCACCCAACACCCGCCATTGCTCTTTCCCGAGGCG
>PPCM01001270.1_pt1 | contig 12217 bp, 10 predicted proteins | sample 1555541 | NCBI WGS metagenome assembly PPCM01 (sample SAMN05284479, study PRJNA326546) | Marine sediment metagenome, whole genome shotgun sequencing project. | isolation source: marine sediment | place: Germany: Wadden Sea | collected 2012-09-05 | reverse complement strand
GGCCGTCCGAAACTAAATCGACACCCCGCGGATTTCTATTTCAAAAATGATCACCAAAAATCTGCTCGCTTGAAAAGCGGAAGCATGAGATAACATCGACGTTTATTGTGGATGAATTAGGTGGCGCGAGCAGCCGCGACCTTGTACGTCTTGATGCCCCAGACTACGCCGAATGCGATGTTGATGAGGTCAACAAGGAAGTACACGCCGATAGAAGCCAGGAACGTGAGCTGTCCGATGAAGGGAATGATGACGAGGGGCAGGAACAGGAGGAACCAGGGGAGGTTAAGGATCATCTGGAGGATACCGACCTTGGTAACATCAGACGCATCCTCGGCGATCAAGCCGGAGATGAGGGTGCCGAGACCGGGGATGGGGAACTGGAGTAAGGGAGAGATGAATTGCGCTTGTTTCTTGAAAGCTGCTTTGAGAATTCGGGTCAACAAGCATTTTCGAGAAAACAGCACAAAAGAGGACATACCACATTCAGGATGATCACAACGATGGCCATGTTCTTGTCCTCGAGCTCAGCAACGCGCATGTCCTTGATAGTATCAATGAGACCCATAATTTCCGATTCTTACCACGACTGCTCGACTCCGGTTTATTATTCTCCAGATTCGGTCATACTTAAAGCAGTAATCAAATTGCGGGGGGAAATCTTCCCACATGTCCCGCACAGCTTGTACTTGGTCCGCATCTGCGCGATGGCAGTCTGAAGGAGACGTGTCCCACCCCAAGAACCAGTTTCCTTTCACCCAATATAAATCGACTGTCATCAAGACAAAATATGTATAGCCAGAACCCACCTACCGCTCCGGCCCTTCAGACGATGCCTTCAACGCTTGATATGGTAGTTGAAGGCAATCCGATGGCCCATTGCGGGAATAACGACATCTCTGGCCGCGTTGAGCTTAGCATCTCCATCAAGGACATCCCTAACATGGATGTGATGTCCAAGTCTGATCCTATGGTTGTGGTGTATCTCAAGAGTGGGTTTCAGAATGGTATTGTCGAAATTGGTAGGACCGAGTGTATCAAAGACACGCTAACGTGCTCATTCTCAGAATCTATTGTCACAGACTTCTACTTTGAGGCCGAGCAGAACCTCCTATTCTACGTGTACGATGTGGACGATTTCAAACACCAGGCAAACCTCAAGAAGCAAGACCTCGTCGGCATTGCTGGACCCATTGGCCTCGCCCAGATCATGATGGCTGAATTATCCACCCAAACACTGCCCATAAGGTGCAAGGGCGCGTGCAAGAAAACGTGCTCTCTCACTGTGGTCGCCGAGCAGCTCGCGGAGTGCTTCATGTCTGCGTCGTTCTATGTCTCGTGCAAGGGCCTCCCCAAGCGCGACTTGTTTTCATCGGACCCGTTCTTTGTCATATCCAAGTCGTCCGAGTCGACGGTCGGCGGCGGTTGGGTTAACTGCTACACGAGTGACGTTGTCAAGAAAACCGTCAAGCCAAAGTTCAAAATGGCCGAAATTTCGCTACTCAAGCTGTGCAACGGCGACATGAGCCGGCCCCTCAAGATCACATTCTACGACTGGGAACGGAGCGGGAAACACGATTACATGTGTGAAGTCGTCACGAGTGCCGCGGAGTTGTCACAGTCGTATGGAACCGAAACAACCCTCACATTGAAAAACCCGACAAAGAAATCCGCCGATAAGCGCAACAAGGCACGTGGAACAATGACCGTTCACAACTGGACGGTGAAAGATGCCCCCACATTCGCTAGCCTCCTTCACAAGGGCCTTAAAATGCACCTTTCCGTCGCTGTGGATTTCACGGCTTCCAATGGAAACGTTTCACAGCCTGGAACCCTTCATTACATCGACCCCCACACAGGCACCAACCAGTACATTGCCGCCATCCGCTCCCTCGCCGCCGTGCTGGCCCCCTACGACCCCGAGGGAAGGTTCACCGCCCTCGGGTTCGGTGCAGTGCTCCCCACCGGCCAGACATCACATTGCTTCTGCATGGCACCAGGTGATGGATCGGTGTTCGGACCACAGGGAATCGAGGCAGCATATAGAACCACCTTGGCTAACGTCAGACTGTCGGGGCCGACCATCTTCAGTCAGCTCATCCATCAGGTGTCACAACGCGCCATAGCTCGTGGACCGGGGCATTACGATGTCATGCTTCTACTGACTGATGGAATTGTTACAGACGTGCAACATACCATCAAGGCGGTCATCGAGTCATCCAACACGCCTCTATCCATTATCATATGTGGGGTTGGGCAGCGCGACTGGGAGGCCATGAACGTCCTGGATGCGGACGACGTCGTGCTGACCCAGAACGGCGTTGATGCCCGGCGTGATATCGTCCAGTTTGTGCCTTTCCTTGACTTTTGCCCGAATCCGGCCGCTCTGGCTGTGGAGACGCTGGCCGAGCTCCCCGGGCAGGTGGAGGAGTGGGCCGCAATCGTAACAGACGGCGGGGGGCGGTTCATATAATACGTTTGGGAAGTTTGTGTTTCGTACGAATGGCGACCCGAGATTCTGCTGGCCATGCTATAAATGACTATAAACCTGCCGGAGTCGCTATAAATCGAATCTCCAATTGAATAATGTCAGTTGTTGTTTCCTTTAGACAGAAGGTTATTGCAGCAATTAAGAAGAATGAGCCGTTTGAGCAGCTTCTAAAGAATGAACCAGAACGCAAAAATTTGCTCAACATGCCAAATGCAGGCGAATACCCATTAGTCAGTGCCTGTTGCCATGGACTGGTTAGCCCAGTCAGAATTCTACTTGAAAATGGGGCTGACCCTGGCATTGAAAGCGAAGAAACCCTTACCATAACGTCAAAGTATAAAGGTCGCATCATCACCATCAAGCGGCCGATGCCGATCCACATTGCCGCCATCCACGGCGCCCCCATGGTGAAATGCTTCACTAGGTCGCACATTACGGATGTGCGGCGTGCCGGTCTCTTCAATATCGATAACGGCATGACGCCATTATTGCTTGCTTCCCAAATGGGCCATGCGGACGTTGTCAAAGAGCTTATCGCATGGAAAACTCGACGTATGCCACACAAATACCCAGACTGGATCAACACTCCCAACCCCCATACCCTGAATACCCCACTGCATTATGCTGTGCAGGAGAACCACAATGTAGCATGTCTTGGAGAGCTACTTGTCAATGGCGCCGACCCCAACCGACGAAATTCAAGGGGGTTGACACCTGCATTGTTGGCCGCAACGGACGGGCGGATGCACTGCTTTCACCCGCTTTCTAAGGCCGGTGCCGACATGAATGCAGCAACTGACGCCAATGACACGCCAATCTCCATAGCAATCGGTGCTGCCGTTGACGCGCATTTGGAAGCCTTAAAGTCAGGTCGCATGGCAGTTCTGGAAGATCGGTATGTGCGGTGCGTGAAGGTGCTGTTTGAGCTGGGTGCTAAACCCAACCCCACACCTCTTCCCAACGGGAATCTCGGTCCAGGACAGACCGACAAAGAGCGGGGTACCATAGCGGATATGGTCAAGATATGGGCCAGTCAGTCGTCGGGCGGGGGAAGACAACTATCACCACGACCCGCCATATACCAGAGGCCATCGCTGTCCCCAACCCCACCTGATTTAATTTGGGGTCAGACCCCCAGACCCCAGGTGAGACGGGTATCCGGCCCGCCGTCACCCAAACGGTGTGGCACACTCAAACCCAACGGAAACCTTACCCGAATCCAGTCTGACGATGACTATGACAGCGAATTGATGAGGGTTAAGATCTGCCTTGCGAACGCCACCTGCAAGGAGAACGAAATCCGCAGCGAGAATGAGCAATTGAAAGCCGATCTAGAAGCGGCCAAGATGACAAATGATGATCTCAAGAAAGAGATGGCCAGCGACAAGAGGACGTATAGGAATGAGATCGAAAGGCTTCAGGGAGAGCTGATCAAGGTTGAAGGTCAGCTGCATGCGGAGAAGGTCCGTAATGCAAAAATGACCGAGGCCCTTTCCGAAGCTGATGAGATATTCGAAAGCTGGAGAAGAATCCGCCAGGGTGGTAAATGATCGTTAATAGAGCTTGACTCGACCCCGCTCTTCGCCACTCACGCAGTTCGTAGATACCAAGGTAAGGTAGGGCAGGGCAGGGTAGGGCAGGGTAAGGTCGGGTAAGGTAAAGTTTGGGGAAGAGATACGTATGTGGCAATATGCATTGTCGCGTGCTTGTTACCGTTAACGGTGGATCGGGACTTAGAAACTCCGGGGGCTACTGGGGCCATCGACTTGACTAAAATGCCGTGAGCTTGGTAAGGTAAGGAAGGGTAAGGTACCGGATAACGTTTGTTCACTGAACAACGACTCTGTCCGTCAGTATCCACGCTACCTTACCACCCGGGGTAAGGTTCCCCCTTACTTCGACCTCAGCCATAAGGCCTCAACCATACGAGCTAAACCCCAGGACTTGTTATTTATCACGAGACATCCACCGACAGGATCCACCATCGAAAACAGCACAAGGGTGTTTGTTCGCCCCGTGGGTTGGGTACAACTGACCCGTTATCAATTCCCCTGGGACCGCCCAGCCTCTCTTGCCCGGTCAATCATTTCCATTGCCTGCTCAAATGGCTTTGTCATGGCCTGCAGCTCCTTCCTCAAGTCATCACGCTCCTTGTTCACCCGCTGGACCTCAGCAGCGTGGGATTTGTTGGAATCTGTCAGACTTCTATTGGTGGCCACGACCTCAGCGTTTCTGGCTCTCACCCGACCCGCTTCTTTCTGAGCTGTTTCCAGTTCCCCGGTAAGCCTTGTTACCTGATCAACAAGAGCGTTGTTGACCACCGCCTGTACCCTATCCAGACCGACAGGCGTGACATTGTTCTGGCATGCTGCCTGCTCCAGTCGTGCGATGGCGGCGTCCTTAGCCAGTATTTCCGTCTGTGCTGCGGCCAGTGCCTTAGCCATGCGGGACAGCTCATCAGCTTGGTTGCTTATTGCATTGTATTGTGCAACGCTGCTTTCTTTGAGCTTCCTGATCTCCTCTGCCTGCTCAGCGGTTTTCTTATCTTTGTCGCTATCATCCATGATGCCGCTGGCGTCGTTGACGGGCTGATGTGTGAGCTGAGTGTTACTGGTATCCCGCTCATTATCATTAACACCGCTGCCACTGCCATTGCTATCACTGTCACTGTCACTGCTGTCACTGCTTTCACTGACACTACTATCGCTGCTATCATCCCCCCTGTCCCCCGTGTCTGAGTCACCGGGTCGGGTCGGGCTGGGGTGGGGTGGGTCCCGCTCAGCGGGGCTCGCCAGCTGTGGGGTTGGGTGGGTGGCCCGCCCCATACGCCTCCTCCCTGTCCCGCTGACCGGCGCGGTTGACTTGCCCGGGGTGGCCCTTCTCGCGCTTCGTCTCGGCTTCACCACCGTCTCTCCTCCTGGGGGAACGTAATCATCATCATCATCCTTGCCCGACCTGATTGACGCCCGCCGCACCCGGACCACCGACCTGGGGGTTGTGGCCTCGCTGCCACTCAATCCTGGCTCCGTTTTGATGAACGTCCGGCGCCCGCGTCCCAATCTGAGATCTGTAAGGTAATCGACGACGGCAATGTGCCCCGGTAGTTGCGCTTGTCCTACGGGGCTTCTGGCGGCGTTTTCTGCTGTCCATCCATCCTTCTCCACAGCGCGCCAGTCGGCGCCTGCGTCGTGCAGCAGCTTGACGCACTCGATGTAACCACCCTGTGCAGCAAGGTACAAGGGGCGGATACCACCGGCCATTGCTGTGTCGACCTCCGCACCGGCGTCAATGAGCGCTCTAAGGACACTCAAGTGGCCCTTCTCCGCCGCGGTGGTGACCGCTGTCGCGCCGTTGTGTCTGGTGGCGTTAATATCGACAGATTCGTCCGATATCAACGCATTGAGACAACGAAGATTGTTCTGCTGGGCCGCGAACATCAGCGGTGTAAATCCGGTATGGTCACCCGCGTTCAAGTCCACACGGTCCCCAAGCCCGATGAGGTGCTGCAGCTCTTCTTCGTTGCCACAATATGCAGCAATACTGACTGCAGTCCAGCCACCAGCGCTGCGTACGTTGAGATCCGTATTCAAGCCCTCGGCTGTGAGCGCCTCTACTGCGTCCATGCCGCCGAAGGCTGTGGCGATATGGATCGGTGCGGAGCCCCATATTTGGAGAAACTCTGTATCGGAGACGTGATCCTCGGGTATCGGACCGCTAACCGTGTTGGAGTTTGCTCCCTTGTCCAATAGAGTGTTAATGTCTTCTGGATCCCCCAAGTGGCACGCCTTGAGCAAGGGTGTATAGCCGTTCTTGTCGCAACTGCTCAACGCTGACGCTACATCGACACCAGGTTGATCCAGTAATGTCTCAAGAGTTCCCGAATTGAGGGCACACATGATTCTGTCGAGAAGAGACCATGCCATTTGGTGCTCACACTTACTGTCACTGTCTCGCGCAATTTTTTTATAGCGTCATTTACTCCGGCAGCAATATGTCCTGACATCGCATTCCACATCACACACTCTCTACCCTTCCACTAGCCCACACTATTTTTTATATAAACGTATTTTTATAACCTGTCAAGAGCCACCTTAGTTGAGGAGGAGAGGGCGATTGAGGCCGGCATATGCAGCTCACCACGCTATAGAACCTGCTGCCGCAAATGGCCAGGGTTCCTTGCATCACTGGGCGTGAGTCAGGCGAGCATCAGCGGCGTCTATGTTTCAGTCTCACGCACAATGTAAACCGCATGAATCGACAAATCTTGGTCCTGTACCCGAGCCATCCCTTCCTAGCGTGCCTGGGGGCCAGACACGGGCCCTCGAGCAGTTGGTCGGTCAGCTTCACAGTCCAGTTAAGTCTGACTCCATGCCCGTTGGGATGTCAAAGCTTTCCTTGATATTCTCAGAATCGCGTTCGAGGTTGTCTATTTATCATCGCTCTGGCTGTACGCTTCAAACACAGGCTTCACGGCCTGCGTCATTCCCTGCAGCCACTTGTTGAGCCTGGCGTTCTCCTCGGCCAGCATCCGCAGCTTGGTCTTCAGTTTGGTGTTCTGGACCTCCTTTGCCAACACTGCCTTCTTGGTGGCCGCGAGCTGGTCGGCGACTCGGGACATTTCATCAGCGTGGGCCTTGTTGGTATCAGCGAGCTTCTTAACCCAATGAATATCAGCTTCCTTCAGTCGGGTGATCTCCTTCTCTTGCTCCGTAATCTGCACCTCCCGATCGTGCGCAACGCCGTCCGCTCGCAGCCCGTGGCATATGATGAACCCGGCATCACTGTCGCTGTCACTGCCAGCAACATCGCCCACCCCGGGCACGGGTTGGGTCGGGGCTGACTCGACTGGACCCGACTTCTGCGGTTTGGATTGGGTTGACCCCGCTCCGCCTTTTGCCCCCGCCCCGACCGTCCCGGGTTTGGGCCAGGGCCGGTTGGTCCTCCGCCGAGGCTTCCTCGGGCCTGATCCAGGTGGCACGTATTCATCGTCATCGCCGATGGTGGGCCGGACCTCATTGGCCTTCTCAGCGAGAACGCTCTGGCTCTGGCGAGGCGGGTTGAGCCGTTTAACCCGGGTACGCCCTGCGACCGTGACCTTTGCCCGTGGTCTGGACGCGGCGGGGGTAGGGATCGCGGCTTCCGCGGCCTTACTGTCGATGGCATCACCCCCGTCCTGGCTGACATATCCGATGGCGGCCTCCAGGGCCTCGACCGCTCCAAGGCCCTCGAGGTAGTTGGCGGTGTCATTGTTGCCCCATCTTCTGGCAGCGCTCAAAGCCGTGTCTCCATCATCATCCTTGGCACCTCGGTCAGCACCGTAGCCGCACAGAAGCTCGACGCAGTCAATGTGGCCTTCCTGGGCGGCAAGATGGAGTGGACGAATACCGCCGTTCATCGGATGGTCGATGTCAGCACCGGCGGTATGCAGCGCTTTTAGGACATCCCGGTGGCCTTCCTCGGCGGCCAACGTGACGGCCGTCGCGCCATTTGACCTGGTGGCATTGACATCGACACTCGGGATCGCCAACAGCACCTTGACGCAGCGAAGCTTGCCCCGCTGAGCCGCGTACATCAGCGGTGTGTGCCCATTATTATCTGCGGCGTTGACGTCAACCTGCGGACCAAGGCCAATGAGGTACTTGAGCACAGCTTCTTGGCCACGGTACGCAGCGATACCGACTGCCGTCCAGCCTCCGGCGCTGCGTGCATTGAGATCAATGATCGGTGAGTCGGTGATGGCCCTAACTGCGGCGATTCCATGTGCCGTGGCCAAATGAATGGGGGCAGCCTGTTGATCGGTGAAGCGGAACGGCTCATGCCTACCTTTGAAGGCGCAGTCCAGAGGTATATCACCACTCGTCATGTTAGGATCCGCTCCACTCTTTAAAAGTGCGGTAATGGCCAATGCAGATCCCAGGGAGCACGATTTGAGAAGTGGCGTGTATCCCTCATCATTGCAGCTGTTCAGCGCTGCCAAACGGGACGCATTATCCTCAGAGGTGTCCAGCACGTTCTTGACGCTTCGAGAATCAAGGGAAGAGATGATTCTGTCACGTAAAGAAATCATCAAAACGCCGAAGAGACTAAAGTGGCCCTTAAAAAATCTATTAGTCTGCGCCTTTCTGCCGTCTGAAACAAGCAGACCCCGTGCCCCTGATCGGTGTGGTGCTCAGTAGTTCCGGTGGAGAAGTTGTTAGTGACTCTACGGGCGGGAGTGAAATGCATGTGTGTGCATGAAAATAAAAAAGCCGGCTGCTTGGAACGATTGTCCATCGCCTGATCGCCTGTGAACCAGATATGAACACCGCCGTCTATTGTTGCCGGCGATGTCCGCAACAGCGGCGAATTGGCAGGGTGTTCTCGAGCCTCGAGAAGCTAGCCTGTTTTCACTGGCCCAGGGACGGTCAGCAGGCGTCCAACCATCGGCCAGCCGCGTGTGACCAGCGTCCCCATATGCGCCACCAGCAGGCCCTCTATTGATGCCTTCACGGTCTGCAGATTCTTGTGTTGCTAGCTGTCACGACAGATCACTGGTACCGTCGCCAGATGCGATATTGAGCCGCTGAAGGCCATCTGACACGGTGGTTACAGCTTCTGACAAAGCGTCCGGATACTGGGACCCCAGGTGCTTCAGGGCCAATAAAGAACCGTTCCTATCACGAGCGCCAAAAGAAGGACAACCTTGTGGATCTTGTACGCGAGCTCCGCACGATGTGCCAGAATGAATCTGCTGAAACATCTTATCCGTCGTTAAACTGCGCTGGACTGTGCCTGACTGATCCATATTTTCAAAAATCTTACGGCGGGGATAGGCTCTGACGACGCATGCCAGCATAGTTTACTTGTACTATTTACCCCTTTCCGGTTAGTCTCCTGATCTCCGCCACTGTGCCCCTCAGCCTCTCGATCTCCGCCGCCTGTGCCGCGTTAACCGCCCTAGCTTCGGCAAGTTGCCTCACTAATTCCTTCCGCCTTAGTTTCGGCCGTTTGATCTTCTTCTTGATCTCCCTCTCAGTCAACCGCTTCGGTGACGGATGCTCATTCTTGATTCCCGGGGTTTTGAATTCTTTGGTCATTGGCGATAGTCTTACGTCGTTCAGGCGACGGGGCGTAGCGCAGGTACGGGTCGATTGCGGGGTGTTGTCAGCTGTCTGCATGATGATGCTGGCAGACAGCAAGACACCCTCCGGGGCATTCGCCACATCCCCACCCTCCCCCACGTCATCCACGTCCTCCTCATCGTGCTCGTCTCCATCGGATTCTTCCTCATCGCACTCGGGCTCGCTCTCCTCCTCCGGGTCTATGGCCATGCCGAGGAGACCCTTCAGGTACCGGATACACCGCCTCGCGTCCTGCTGCTCCTCCTTGTCACCCTTCTCCGTGGCTACATACAGAGTGGCGAGGGCAAGTGACAGGGGCGTGACGGCATCATCGGCCTCAGTCACTGAATTTGGGTCTGCACCGTGAGCTACCAACGCCTTCAAACACTCCAGCTGGACATAGTTACCTGCTGCGTGCATTGGCCGCCAATCGTCGTCAGCAGCAGCTTCAACATCAGCCCCATATTCAGCGAGTGCCGTAACACAGTCGGGATGCCCGTTTTGCGCTGCGTAATATAGGGCTGTCATTCCTGCGGAATCCGGGACGGAAAGATCCGCACCAACCTTATGCAGAGCATGAATACAGTTCACATGACCATTTTCCGCTGCGATTGACGCTGCTGTCACATCAGCGTGTTTGTCAGAAAGATTGACTCCACACTTATGTAGTGCCAACAGACAATCGCTATGGCCCTTCTCTGCAGCGTAAAGCGCGGGTGTGCGACCGTCACTGTCAACCACGTTGAAGTCAACTTGGTTCGGCGGTTTTCGGGGATTTTTGCGGAGGTAACGAATGACGTCTGCCCTGCCCAAGTATGCCGCCACGCCCACGACTGTCCAGCCGTCGCTAGTGCGGGCCGCAAAGTTGGTATCAGGATCTTCAGCTAAAGGCTCGAGGGCGTCTTGACCATGTACAGTGGCTGCATGAACAGGCGCCACACCCGAGTCCACAAATTGAATCGAGCATGTCTTGTCGCGAGACTCGACACACAGGCCAATGTCGCTGTCGGGTAAGGTGCAGACATTACTGCGAGCGCCCTTTCCAAGAAGGTAATTGATTTTGGCAACGCTTCCGGTAGTACAGGCTGTAAGCAGCGGAGTAGGTAGTTCCTCTTCCCCATTCAAAACAGCATCCAAGTCGTCCATCTTGACTCGTTGCAGTATTCTCTTAAAGTCATACATCGGTCGGTGCTCGGCGATCGCTTCATTGATGGTTTCTCTGGTTACCATGTTGTTCCGGAACAACAACTCGTACTGTTTATAGGTCATTTAGAACGGCGGCTCTGACGACGCATAAATCTCCCCAGTCTCCCACACTGGACACCAAATTCGCTACACAGTCCCTCCCTCACCTATAAATCCACCCACTCTTCTTTGTCTTGTTATGATTCAGACGCCGTCTGAGTCTGTGACACCCCGTTCCGTTCGTGCGCCATAGCGCCACGAATGCACTGTCACCCTCCAGAGGGAGCTGATTCTGGTGCTCTGGCGATGCCGGGTTTGGCTATCAACGCAAGGAGCCCCTTCATGCATCACATGGTCCCGTCAGGCGAGCCTATTCAGTCCCGGTGCGCCATTGTCCGCTACTCCAAGCTCAGCGATGAGGAGGTTCGGGCCCGCGTGTCGGTCGTGGCGGGTAAGGAGAGCATCCCGATGACCGACGAAGGACACGACGCGCTGGTATTCATCGCTGACGGTGACCTGCGTCAGGCACTGTGTGGGTTAGAAGCCACGTACGCGGGGAAGGGCGAGGTGACCGACGCCAACGTCTACGAGGTCTGCGACACGCCCAACCCCACCCAGGTTAAGCAGATGGTCCGGATGTGGGGTATGTACACAACATAAATGAACGCAGAATGGAAGTATGATGACCATGATCAATGAGATCATCAATCTGCCATAGCAAGTTAAGTCGTTAAATCAACTTGAGTCGAAGCGTCCATTCCGTCAGAAGAGAGTCAATACGTCGTAGTACAATCCGGTTTACTCGCTGTTTGTATGACCGAATCTGGAGAATAATAAACCGGAGTCGAGCAGTCGTGGTAAGAATCGGAAATTATGGGTCTCATTGATACTATCAAGGACATGCGCGTTGCTGAGCTCGAGGACAAGAACATGGCCATCGTTGTGATCATCCTGAATGTGGTATGTCCTCTTTTGTGCTGTTTTCTCGAAAATGCTTGTTGACCCGAATTCTCAAAGCAGCTTTCAAGAAACAAGCGCAATTCATCTCTCCCTTACTCCAGTTCCCCATCCCCGGTCTCGGCACCCTCATCTCCGGCTTGATCGCCGAGGATGCGTCTGATGTTACCAAGGTCGGTATCCTCCAGATGATCCTTAACCTCCCCTGGTTCCTCCTGTTCCTGCCCCTCGTCATCATTCCCTTCATCGGACAGCTCACGTTCCTGGCTTCTATCGGCGTGTACTTCCTTGTTGACCTCATCAACATCGCATTCGGCGTAGTCTGGGGCATCAAGACGTACAAGGTCGCGGCTGCTCGCGCCACCTAATTCATCCACAATAAACGTCGATGTTATCTCATGCTTCCGCTTTTCAAGCGAGCAGATTTTTGGTGATCATTTTTGAAATAGAAATCCGCGGGGTGTCGATTTAGTTTCGGACGGCC
>PPCM01001269.1_pt1 | contig 12220 bp, 12 predicted proteins | sample 1555541 | NCBI WGS metagenome assembly PPCM01 (sample SAMN05284479, study PRJNA326546) | Marine sediment metagenome, whole genome shotgun sequencing project. | isolation source: marine sediment | place: Germany: Wadden Sea | collected 2012-09-05 | reverse complement strand
TATCCATAAACTACAATATGCTGAAGTATTTCATATGAGGTACTGTTGTAGTTATAATTTTATGGATTTGATTGGATTACTATGGTCTTTAATACATAGACTATGTTGATTAAAATATAACAAAATGGGTATGTATTTATTACTTAGTATTGTGAAAAGCAAACTAACTAAAAGGTTAGGGCGCAAACTTAGGACCTAAGGCTTAAACAAGTTAAGGTTGTCTAACTACCTCTTATGTGGTAGTTTTTTTGTCGTGAATATTAGTTTAATCTGTATAATGATGAAAGGGGTTTAATAATGAAAATGTATAGGATTCCTATTAAGTGTATTGGGCTTGGATTGATATTACTCATGATTTTTACAGCATGCAGTTCAAGAGATAATAAAGGTATTAACACTGCTGATTCAAGTACAGAAGTTTCTGTAGATACTACTGAACCATCAATTCATGAAGTTGCGGTTAAGTATAGTACAGTTACTGAAAGGTTTGATTTTGGATCAGCAACATCAAAAATAATCTTAGAGTTCGAGGATATGATAGATCCAACTTCAATAGATAAATCACTTTTGTAGCTGAGGTAGTCAGGACATATCTAGATTCAGAGGATCGCGTTGGCAAAGATTATACAGATATGGATCATATAGTATCAAGAGTAATTACGAATGCATATGTTTCGGATGAAGAAGGTCATATGTCTGACTTTGGTCGCCATATCACCATTGAAATGGATGTCACTGATGACAAATCTACCACTAATTCATCCGCCTCAAAACCTTATCAGATGAATAAAGAAACTCATTTTAATTATATGATTGATTTTTATTATATTATTCAGCTGGTTGATGGAGCAAACATAAAACTAGAAAACGGAGATTTCATTATTTTTGCAGCGACGGATAATAATAATTATTTAGGCGATTTCCTTTTGGAAAAGGATGATTTTGTACATAACCAAAAGCATACTTATGAAGATGTCGCACTTGGTTATGCGTACTATGAACCAGAATTAAATGTGGAAAACTATCAAGTACCATTATTCATATGGTTGCACGATTATCCTATGGGGGGGAATGATACAAGAGTTCCAATCAACTTTTATAATGTTTCTAATTTTACTAAAGATGTATATCAGAAAGTATTTGATTCATCAGGCGCATACGTACTTATTCCTCAAACGCAAAGTTATTGGATGGACCCTGATGGTAGTAATTCATATCATTTAAAGAAAGATTATACAGATACTGATGGAAACTCGTACTATGTTCATGGTCTATTAGACCTTGTTGAGTCTTTTGTATCTGCTCATCCAACAATTGATCAAAAAAGAATATATATTGCAGGAAATGGATTAGGAGGATATATGACAGTTACTATGTTAATTGAGTATCCTGATTACTTCGCAGCAGGCATACCTGTTGGCACACCATACTTTAATGATTGGATAAATAATGAGAGGTTAGAAAAGCTAAAACAAACGCCAATATGGTTTGTTCATGGACTTTTTGATGATGAATGGCATAGTACACGTGGCTCTTCGCTTGTAGATTACACTCTAGTAGATCATAGCAGTAAAGCTTTATATGATGGTCTTATAGAGATCGGTGATCAAAATGTATTTTGTACGATGCCAGAAGTAATCCAAGATAAAACAGGTCAATTTTTTACTGATGACATGGAACCATTTGTATATAAAGGCCAATATGCTTGGATTCTTCTATTCAACAATGATATTAAAGAAGAAATAAACGGACAAGATGTAACAATCTTGGAATGGCTTTCAAAGCAAGTGAATGAATAGATAGATTCTCATAGTTGATTAAGCAGTATTAACTCCAAATTTCTGACGAAATTAAAATTGTTAGAAGTTTGGAGTTTTGTTTTTCACTAGACAGTAATCGAAATTTATCTTGATACAATTACTATATTGAGCAAATAAATAGAAAATCATTGTTAACTTATTATATAAAAATATGATTTTTGAAACTTATTGGATACTTCAAGTGTAACAATAAGTAAGAGGACATTTTGATAGCTAATTAATTTTGAACAGAACATTCAAAAAAAAATCGCATTTCATATTAGATTCTCTTAAACAAGAGAGCCAGTAACAAGTTAATTAAAGAGGATGTCGCAAGTTAATATGGTTAAAGCGAAACCTTAAGAGCAACTTGCTAATTCAATAAGGAGGCACATTATGACAAAGAATAGAATGAGGTCAATTGGTATTCTAATGATACTTATATTTGTAACAGGAATATTTAGTATAGTTTATGTCTTGGAATCACCAGATTATTTGCTACAATTACCTACTCGTTTGAATGAAATATATGTTGGAGGTGGCTTTCAGTTAGCTATGGTTGCTATTTATATGACTTTAATAGTTTTAATTACCCCACTTATCAGAGACTACAGTGAAAATCTTTCAAAGTATTTTATTGCTTCTAGAAGTATATCAATTGCTTTTCATTTGATTGGCATTATTTTATTAATGCTTTTTGTTCCTCTGAGCCATGCGAATGTTATTTCATCTGAAGGTCCGTATCAAGTGATTGGTGACATTTTAAGACTTGGTAGAGATCTTACCAATCATATTGGGGTTATTATTCCTTATTTAATAGGTAGCTTAATATTTTATTTTGTATTGTTTAAAGAGAAGTATACCTATAGATGGTTAATTTTATTAGGATACTTCGGAATTATTTTGGCTCTTACATCAAGTATACTTATCCTATTTAACATCATTTCCATAGTCTCACCAATTTTTATCATTTTGTCACTGCCACTTGCAGTTCAAGAACTATTATTGGCAATCGTCCTAATATTTAAAAGAGTTAATGTTCCTACTAACTTATAGTTAAATGAAAACAAATACTTTGTGAACGAAAAGGTTAGGTTTTTCTTCCATACTACTACAATACATAATAAGTTTTGGTATACTATTATATAGTCTTGTTGTAAATTGAAAACAGTGGATTAATCAATAATTTATTAAGATTATTAAAGATTGTTTCGATTGTGATCAGCAGAAAGAGTTAAGAGTATTTTAGTCATATCTTTGATAATGTTCAACGCTAATATTTGATGAGGATGTGGTTATTGTGAAGGAGAACTTATGAAGATTTATAGATTGTTATCGATGATAAACATAATGTTAAATAAAGAGTTGGTAACAGCTAAATACTTGGCAGAGAAACACGAGGTGTCAATTAAAACAATTCAAAGAGATATGGAAACTCTCAATATGGCTGGTATTCCTATTTATTCAAAGAAGGGTATAAATGGAGGGTATGGCATACTCGATTCATATAAATTTGATACTAAGTTGTTGTCAAACCAGGAAGTTAGTTTACTTAAATCGATGTTAGATGGTTTAAGTAATGTATATAGTAATAAGTCATTAGAAAGATTGTGGGAGAAGCTTGAATCGGCACTAATCACTGTCGGTAGCTCTGAATATACTAATGTGAAAGTTGATATTACTCCATGGAATAAGGATGCAAAACTACAAGAGAAGATTGGTCTGATTTCAGATGCAATTGAACAATCTCTAGTATTAAATATTCAGTATTACAATAGTAATGGTGAGTGCCTCTTGAGGAATGTTGAACCGTATGAGTTGGTTCTACGCCATGGTAGATGGTATATGTTAGCATATTGTCTGCAAAAAAATGATATGAGAACATTTAAAGTAAACAGAATTTCTTCAATGGAAATTACCGATCTACGTTTTAATATGAGAGATTATAAGTCCAAGAAAAGGGATGAATCGACTATGAAAGATGATATAAAGAAAGTACTCATATTTAACAAAAAAGTTTATTACCGAATAGTTGATATTTTTGATGATGATGAAGTGACTGAGATTACAGATGAAAGTGTGACTGTAGTTACATACTTAAAATTAGATGCTTGGTTAATTCCTATGATACTTTCATTTGGAGATGATGTAAAAATCATAGAGCCAGAAAATCTAAAGGAAAAAGTAAAAAATAAAATAATAAAAATGAATAATATTTATAATTAGGACATACTAGATGTCCTTTTTTAGTTGGTAGAATAAAGGTGTTGGTAAACTTAAAAAGATATTTGCTGTAAATAAATTTTGTGAAAGAAGATGTACTAGTCAGTTTGACTGAGTTATCAAATAATCATAAAGGAATGAAAAGTAAATTAATCAATCTAACATCAGGAGGAAACACCATGCAGAAAAAAGCTTTAGTAGTAATCGATATTCAAAATGACATAACAAAGAATTACAAGGAGATAGTTGAAAATATCAATACAGCAATTGATTGGGCTGTTAATAATGATATTCATGTGGTTTATATTAGGCATGAAAACTTATCAGTAGGTACGAGGACTTTTAAACCCAATACAAAGGGAGCAGAACTAGTCTTAGATATGAAAATAGTATCAAATAATGTTTTTACAAAATACAAAGGGAACGCTTTAAGCAGTGAAGAATTTATAGCCTTTGTCAGTCAAAATGATATAGGTGATTTCTACCTAGCTGGAGCAGATGCAGCCGTATGTGTTAAATCAACTTGTTACAACTTATGCAAAGCAAACTATGGTGTTAATGTCCTTGCAGATTGCATTACCAGTTATGATAAAAGAAAAATTGGCGATATGCTAAGCTATTATGAAAGTAAAGGCAGTAAAATCATTAGTTTAAATGATTTAGTAGCAAACCACAGTATTGAGACGACCAATTAGAAAGACAATATAAAGGAGGAAAGTTATGATTACAGTTTATGTTTATGTTCTTGATACTTTAGCGGATTGGGAACTGGGGTATGTTATTTCAGAGTTGAATTCTGGTAGGTTTTTTAAAAGTGGTGGACAAGGTGTATCACTAAGAACCGTAAGTTATACTCAAGAACCAGTTAATACAATGGGTGGAATGACAATTGTGCCCGATTGCTTAATAGATGATATTGTGGTAAGTGAAACAAGTGTGTTGATATTACCCGGTGCTGATACATGGAATAATCCAGAACATGGCGCAATCATTAGTAAAGCAAGTGAGTTTCTTTCTGTAGGTGGCATGGTATGTGCAATATGTGGGGCTACAGCTGCGCTTGCTAACTTTGGATTATTGGATAATCGTTTTCATACCAGTAATGGACCGGGATTTCTTGAAATGGTTTCACCTAGTTATAAAGGACAAAGTTTTTATATTGATGAGCCATCTGTAGCGGATAACAATCTCATTACGGCAGGTTCCACGGGAGCTTTGCTGTGGGCAAAGCAGATTATTGAAGAATTAGGTGTTCTTCAATCAAATACACTGGAATATTGGTATGACTACTTTAGTACAGGTGATCCAAAATATTTTTTTGCCATGATGCAAACTTTGCCTTCTAATAATGAAAGCTGATGCACTGTAGTTATAAGCAAAGTAAGGAATTAGACAGTAAGGAAGATTATAGTTTTGCTTTTCCTAAAATAATGTGTCTTTTGTATCTGCATATATAAGTGCATAACATTCTCCACTCCTACTTTCTATTCCTTTATTGGTTTGCTTATTTATGGCTTAAACTTAAATTTACATCATATTTCTTACGAATAAGTTAATAGCTTGTTAATGTTTGTGATTCTATTTATATGTTACAATTGAATAAAAATGGAAAAATTTCTCATAGTGAATTGTGAGTTAGATATGCAACTACTTTGCTCAAGGTACAAGTTAAAATATTGATTCATAATCATATAAGTCATTATTTTTTGTCAAAAAACAGACAAACATAATATTGACATTGATCAGAAATATTACGAAATGTTGGAGATTGAAACAGCGATAAGACCACTGTTTTTTTATGTCTAATTATAGCCTTTTCATGCATATACAGATTATCTAATGGTCTTTATATTACAATGATGTAGAAAATAAAATTTGGAGGATGTTATGAAAAAATATATGTTGATACTTTCACTATTTTTGTTGATTGGATGTACAGAAGAAAACAATACTGCGACTAATAACAATAATCAAATCAATGAAAGCACTGAAGTTACAGAATCTATAGTTATTGAAGATGCAGAAGTAGAAGAGAATGTCCAAGTGAATACAGACGGCATTATTCATCTGTATGGTGAAGCACATAGTGTTGATGTCATTATAGATGAGGAATTAAAATTGTGGGGAGAATACTACAATAATGGCTATAGACATTTATTTGTTGAACAAGCTTATTATACAGCTGAATACTTAAATCTGTATTTAAGATCAGATAATGATGAGTACTTGCAATTGGTGTACAATAATCTGAAAGGTACAATGTCGTATCATGAAACTTTCATCAAATTTTTTGAAACTATTAAAGAAAAATATCCAGAAACTATACTTCATGGTACAGATATTGGTCATCAATATATAGGACTAGGTATACCCTATAAGAACTACCTGATAGACAATGGTTTACAAGATTCGCAGGCTTATGATTTAACTTTAGAAGCGATTGATCAAGGTAAGACTTACTATAAGACTAACGATGATATCTATAGAGAAAACAAGATGGCAGAAAATTTTATGCGAGAATTTAATGCACTAGAAGATAAAAGCATAATGGGAATCTATGGCGGCGCTCATACAGATTTAAATGGTTTAGATTATAAGACTGCAAGTATTCCGAATATGGCCTCACAATTAAATGATCTTTATGAGGGTCAAATTGAATCTGTAGATCTAAGATTAATATTATTGATGACAGAGCCTATATCTGTTGAAATGATAGAAATAAGTGGGAAAAGCTATGAAGCTTCATATTTTGGACAACATGATATGAATTTTAAAAATTATGACTATAAAAAAATATGGCGTATAGAAAATGCCTATGATGATTTTAAAGACTACAATCTAAACGAAGATGTATTACCTTATAATAATTATCCAATGGGTTTAGTTGTGGGAGAAGTATATAAAGTTGAATTGACACTAACAAATGGTGAGGTGTTAACATTATACTATAGATCAGATGGAACAAAGTGGCGTAATATGGACACTACAGTTGGTTTTGATGTAGATTAAAGAGATACAATGGAACGATAACAAGTAGTATTATCTGGTGTGATTATTCTATTATGAGTTGATATTGCTATTTTCTTAATGATACTCGAAAATGTTACTGTCTCTAATAAATTATTAGATTCTAATATTTCATCCATAAGAGAGTGATTTGATGGGTTTCTTTTAATAGGAACATCTAAATATCTTACTATTATGGACAAACTAAGTCATCACTGCATTGGTTCGAGTAAGTTGGATACGAGCAGAGTTTGCAAGCGCAATGGTGTGACTGTCTCAATTGAATGATTAAACATTGCAAAGTATTATTTGGAGATTCCAGTTTTTATATTTGCTGGAGTGGTATGCAGTGAGAAAATGATGTAATATGTATGAAGCAATAATTCTGCTACTACGATATTATCCCTATAAATTGAAAGTTGTATATCATCGAAGTATGTGGAAGTCACTGCTATCTAATATAAATAAGGAAAAATTTATGAACAGAAGGTATGTTGTTATGGCAATGGTTTGTATAATAATGATATATTTTCTGTTTTCTAGTGTACAAGTGATTCTACAGGGGAGTCCTGAAATAACTTATGAAATCCTAAAGTATGATGAATTGACTGAAGAAGTTTTGATAATGATCGAAGCAAAAACTTATAATCCTCTTATGGAGAACGGATCTAAATAGAGTACGATATTTCGTACAGGCAAAGATACATACATCATACTAAAGCCTACTAAAGGCAGAACTATTAAAGTTCTTGAAGTGAGAGTTGAAGAAACTTGGTCAAATACTCCTGAATATAAGTACACAACTTACAGTGAAGAAGGAGTTGATAGGAACAGTGCCTCTCGCATTATCAAGATAAACAATTATCTAGGAAGAGTCGTGGAAATTTATGCAAGTGGGGAGTGAAAGGCCTTGACGAATATAAAATTGTAATCGCTGTGACTTAAAGTGATTTACGAACTACATATTGTAGGAATCATGCTATTAATAGCTATTGGGTACTTGAGTCTTAACAAAATGGGCAAGTTGTAAAAAGCAGTCTGTTTAATGGTTAAATAATCAGATTCCACTTCAATTATTTTAATATAATGTACGTTTTAGTTTGAAAGCATATTTTTTCACAGTTACTTTACTGTGCATATGGTAAATTTTTTAACCAGAATTCATTCTTTACTTACTGAGTTTTAACTTCATTCGTTTACTGATATGTTTTGCATTTTGATGCGTTAGAATGGCAATTTGGTCCCAACAAAACAATTATGGGATTTTTTAGATTATAATGAATCATATGGGGAAATTATCTTAACATAGTATATAGAAAAAGGGGGGGCCATGTTTAAAAAGTATACAATACTTTCAATATGCATACTATTAGCTTTTGTATCTTGTAAAAGTAATGATGAAATTGTATCAAATAACCAGATTCACAATAGTGATAATACTGAAATTGAAATGGTAAGTGATGAAATTGAACCAACAAATGAAACTGGCCTAATCTATTTATATGGTGAGTATCATGGGCAGGAAAAGATTTTACAGAAGGAATTAGAATTGTGGATAGAGCACTATAATGAAGACGGCATGAGGCATCTATTTATTGAGTCTCCATATTTTAAAACACAGTTACTGAATATTTGGATGATAGAAGACAATGATGATATTCTCGTTGATGTAATGGGAACGAATGGTGATTTGGAAGCAGTACTAAACTTTTATAGAAGTATAAAGAAAGAATGTCCTGAAACAATTTTTCATGGCAATGATGTTAATGGATACAAAAGTTTTTACCCAGGCATAGAATACCGAAAATACTTAGAAGAAAATAACTTAACAGACACTGAAATGTATAGAAAAAATGAAGAAGCTATTGAACAAGTAAAACATTATAACGTTACAGGTGATGATGTTTATAGAGAGCAGATGCTGGTTGAGAATTTTATAAGAGAGTTTAACTCGTTAAACAATGAGAGTATTATGGGTATTTATGGCTTAGCTCATGTGAAGAAAAGTGAATTTACTAAAGATAGCTATACGGTTAATAGTATGGCTAATCAATTAACTGAGATCTATGGTGACAGGGTTATAACAACGGATTTATCAGGAGAGTTACTTAAAGGTCTATTGGAAGACCCCATTTCTATCGGTGAAATTGAAGTTGGAAGCAAAGTATATAAGGCTGAGTATTATGGGAAGAATGAAAATACTGGGTCAGAGTTAATAAAATCTTTTGAGTACTGGAAGTTAATTGATTCATATGAAGATTTTAAGAATTCAAAACAACTGGATATGATCATATACGCTTATAACTATCCTATGAAATTAGAAGAAAAAAATATCTACATGATAGTAGCTACATTAAAGGATGATACTACAATGACATATTATGCTATTGCGGATGGTAGTAAAGTGGATAACTTATTAATAACAAAGCAAATTTCAATTGATTAATCTATTATATTAAGTATCTTGAATAAAATGATATAAATGTCTTAACTGTGAAATGTTTAAGCATTTATATAGCAACTTTAAATGTCAGAAAATTCAGGCTGCGAGAGGACTTCAAAGCTCTGCAACGAGGTCTCTAAGTAAATTTGAACAATTCTTTTATAAGTTATACCTCAATAATAAATATAATGGGTAATCACTTACGAATTATGGAGGCGAACATGATGTACTATAGATTTTCTAAACGATCAAAAATAGTGATAATTACGAATACAATTGTTTCAATAATTCTAATGGTGTTCTTTGCATATCTATTTGTAAAATCAATAGATTCGATGATTATAATAGATAATTTCATGGAAGAACATGGGGTGATAAGAGTAGATGTAATCAAGTTGCTAACTGAACAAGGTGAAAAGTTATACGTTGGTTTTCTTGTAGGTTCTTATATTGGATTTATGAATAATCTTGCTGCAGTTGTTACACTCATTTGGTATGGACGGAGCAACAGTTTTCTTGCAGGATTCATTAGTGCTACAGTATGTATTTTTACAACCTTTATTGGTGGAATAACACTTTACGCTGTCTTTTTCTCAAGAAAAAGAGAAGTGAAAGGAAGTTCAGAAGGCTACGAAGGATCTACGGAAATGAGTAAGTTTATTCATAACCGTTTGATAGATGAAATTGAAAAGTAAGAGCTCTCTTGAGGGATTAAGATTACTATGATAAGTTCTTAGCAAAAAAAGAAAACCTTTGGAACGATTGTCCATACAGGTTTTCTTTTATTTTTTTCTTAAATGTAATCGGTTAAACTCATAGATCTAATTGTATGATTTACCTGATTTAGTTTGTCTGTTAAATCAGATGATTCATCACTCTTAAAGTACTTGCTTAGTTCTAAACCATTTTTCGATTTTGCTTTTACTTCGCTGAGTAACGTTTTTTTATCGTCATCATCAATTTTGGATAAAACATATAAATCATCTTTCTTTTCAACAACCACATTGTTTGTAATGTGTTTCACTTCCTTAGAATCCTCTGATTTATCCTCTACCTTTTTGTTCTTAAAGTAATTCTTATATTGCTCACTATTTTGCATATTAATAAAACTAGTATTTTGCATTTGACTTGAAATTCTCATAATTTACCTCCTATAGTAATAGTGTCGGCTGATTCAAAGGCAAATTTATATTTAATTATATTTATAATAAAATTCTATGTTTTGTTAATATTTTCTTTATATTTTATGGTGAGGAAACAACGTTTTTGCCTTTGAATTGCAGTTGGAGTAGATTTTCTACTACTTTAGTAGAAGAAACCAATTAATAGATGTGTTTTTTGAAATAAAAATTGATTATGAGGTTAAGATTAACCTAAATATGACTGCAGAATGGACACTTATATTTCTGATGTTATTCAGTGAATGTTTTTTATAAAGATGTTTTACTAGTGTACATGAAAACAAAATAGGACAGATTTTATGGACAAATTTTGTAAAACAAAAGTCAAAATAGGTCTTATGAATTGTTATTTGCCTATCTGGGTGGATGACGAGTAATACAAATAGAAGACATATTAGTAAAAATATATATACTTTGAGTTAAGGATCCAGAAGCTCAACAGAAGTACATAAGCCTGATTGAAGAAATATACTAAAAAATCGAGGGAAAATATAGTTGGATTCCTATGTATTATATTAGTGCACATTTACTAAATAAAAAAAATAATTGCATTTAGCTTGGAAATATGATAATCTAGCAAATGGAAATTACTTTTATACATTTATTTGGGGGAAGCTATGAAAACATTTAGTGAAATTATTGACTATATAGTCGGAGCAGGAAAAGGTAAAACAGAGAAGAATTTTAGAGCGCTTGTTTTACAGGGTATATTAGCAGGTATGTTTATTGCTATGGGTGCTGTAGGTTACTTTAAATTAGTAGCATATACAGTAGATCCAGGTCTAGGAAAATTCTTAGGAGCATTAATATTCCCAACAGGTATCATTGCTATTCTATTATTAGGTAGCGAATTATTTACTAGTGATTGTATGGCTATTTTAAGCGTATACAAAAAATCAGTTAAATTAGGTCGTTTCATGAAGATGTTAATCACTGTTTTATGTGCTAACTTAGTAGGTGCTATTATTATGGCTTACTTATGTACAGGTGCTGGAATCTTTAGTGAGCATATGCTTGAAATTATTATTAAAAGTGCAGTTGCTAAAACTTCTATGCCAATTGATCAAATGTTTATTAGTGCGGTTTTATGTAACATTATCGTTTGTAGTGGTGTTATGATGGCATACAGTGCTAAGACAGTAATCGGTAAGATTATGGCGATTTGGTTCCCAATTGCAGTATTCGTACTTAGTGGAACAGAGCATATTGTTGCAAACATGTTCTACATTATAATGTCATATATTAATGGTGCAGCAATTACAGTTCCAAGTATTTTAGTTAGCTTTGGTGTTGTTGCTTTAGGTAACTTCATCGGTGGTGGTATTATTATCGCAGGTATTAATTACTTCTTAGATAAAGATTTAAATGTAGCAAAGGGTAACAGCGAATCAAAGTTAACTGATGTTGTTACAAAAGCTGTAAATTAATATTATTATAAGAAGAAAATATTTTATAGACTTTAAAGATCCTATTTATAGGGTCTTTTTTATTTTTTGTTTAAAATGAGGCAAACAACATAAAAATGTACTTAGGGGATTACAAGGTAATATTCTTTGAAATAGACCATG
>PPCM01001268.1_pt1 | contig 12235 bp, 5 predicted proteins | sample 1555541 | NCBI WGS metagenome assembly PPCM01 (sample SAMN05284479, study PRJNA326546) | Marine sediment metagenome, whole genome shotgun sequencing project. | isolation source: marine sediment | place: Germany: Wadden Sea | collected 2012-09-05 | reverse complement strand
AAGGTACTTCAGCCGTCCAAGAATACGCAGGTCCAGGGACGTCATGTCCAGCTTGTCCGCTCGCAGGTCCTTCAGGAGTTTGATCAGCCAGCGGGCCTCGTCGCGGAGTCCCACTCGAGAGGGGAGATCGAACATCAGGTCCTGGATGTCATTCGACGAGATTAGTGATCTTTGCGCAGGCTCGTCGGGCTCGGGACCGGCTCTTGCCTGCTGCACAAAGAGTGCCTCGAGAACCGCGATTCTGTCGCTGAGAGAAGCACCCTCATCGACTGGTACGCTCTCTGTCGAAGCCATTTCCTCGTGTGACGTCATCCGGTTCCAAACGGATGAATTCCTGGAAAATCGCCGTGACTTGACTCGACTTAATAAACAGTAAGGCTCGATGCCAGCGCCCGTTCGCCCGCGCGAACCCGGCTCGGCTCGGTACCCGAGGTACCACGCAGCGTAGACCCCGAGTCCGTCGAGTTAGAATGAGACTCGGCCATCGCTTCCCGTAGCGATGTGTATTCCATAAACAAGCTCCTAAACTGAACCACGATCGGGGCCGAATCTTATAAAGTGCGGCCATAAATGGGCCGTTGGTACCCACACGAGACCTTTAAGAGAAACTCCTCTCTGGCCAGACTGTTGCTGACCAGACAACCCGTTTCCATGGGGCAAGATTTAGAGAGATTTAGTTCCGACAGTCGACGTCATACAGGACAATGTCACTCTTTACTCCTCCTTCTGGTCAGGCCTCAGGACGTACGGCTTGCTCTCGATCTCGTATCTGCCGTCCCGTTTCTCATACCTGACCCACCCAACGTCCTGTACGTCTGGACAGTTTCTCTTGAGGTCAGTGGGGAGCACCATCCAGGCCTCGGGCATGTCGTACCTCACCCAGTGGAGGATCTCATCGGTGGTGAGGCTGTCGAGGGCGTCCTGGGTCAGGTCGGGATGACCCGCCTTGTACAGGTTGAGCCCGACGATCAGCACGACGGAGGACATCTCGTCGCCCACCTTGGAGGCCAGCTTGGAGGCGGCGGCCCCGTCCGTGGCCGTGGGGCGGGTCTGGGTGACCTCGGCTGTTTTGGTGTGGTGGAAGGGCCCCGTGATCCAATGGAAGACGTTCTCGATCGCGTCGGTCACCGTGTCGACGGCGCCTTCAACGGCAGCCTCGGCCAGCTGGACGGCGACCTCGGCGAGACCATAGGCCATCACGGTGTCGTGCTCGATGTCGCGGATGACGTAGTCGATGAACTTCATCGGGTGGGCGAGCGGGTCGGGCACGGTCTCGGGGCTGGCGTTGACGAGCACGCCGTCGACGATCTTGAGGTGGTAATCGGGGTTAGTCTCGCTAGCCTCCTCGTACAGGTTGTAGACAAACGACGCGCACGTCAGCTGGCCGCCGTTCTTGAAGTCCTTGGGGAACACGACGGCCTGGAACGTCTGGTTGAGGGCATAGGCGGCGTGCTGGAAGATCTTGAGAAGGTCGTTCTGGATCTCCAGCGCGGGGGTGTAGTTCTTGAAGAGGATGAGCAGGACAAGCGACACGAAGTCGCTGTAGGCATACTCGTTGGCCGTCTTGCAGTACTTCTTGGCTACTTCGGCCACAGGACCGAATGGTTCCTTCGACAGCACCTTGGGGCGCCGGACATACGCCACGCGACCGTCGGGCTTGTCACGGAGCATGGCACCGTGGCAGTCGTAGCTGTCCTCGACGATGAGGGCGTCCCAGCCGTCGTACTCCCCGGGTGCGATGTGATCGTAGAACATGGTGGTGTGGGAACAGTCAGACTCGGACAGCGTCATGATGAGGTTGTCCAGCCACCGGTCCGGGTTACCCTTGAAGAGCACGATGTCTCCGGGTCTCAAGTCAGTGAACGAGAGCTGCGGGCCCGTCTCATCGTGGAGATCAAGCTTAGAGTCGGACTTAGAATGGTGCTTGAGCTTATGCAGCAGGCGAGGCGAACCGCTACAGCTAGAAACGGATGTTTCAGTTGAGTTGGAGTTATCTGACAGCGAAGATGAGGAAGAAGATGACATTTTTCTTGTTTGGTGAATGATGATCGTGGAAAAATTACATTCGGCGTCTCGGCAAACGAATAGCGTCCCCCTGCTGCACAGCCTGCATCGGCTTTGTTTCAATTTTTCCCGTTCTGTTTATCAAATCAAGAGTTCCGGCGTTTGTGTTGACTGACCCGCCGTCCATCATCCAGGATCAATTATTCCGCTATCTGATGTACAGGCTGCTGGCGGCCACGACCCCCACCTTGATCAGCTGCCCCGCGGTCTCGAACTTCTTGGCCATGCCGATGTCCCCCAGCACGAAGGAGGCGTTCTTAGCATCCTTACACGCATCGGCCAGACGGGACAGGTGTCTCACCACCGCGCCCGGGTCCTCGCCCGAGTCCGCCACGGCCTCCAGGATGGATGCCCCCGACGCCCAACGGTAGGCGATGTGGACGAGCCCTGGGTTAACTGAAGCGAGGGCCTCATCAACCGCCCCGCAGACGTTCTCCACGGCCCCGAGGCCTGTGGCCAGGGACTTGAGGTTCTCGATGGCGGCGACAACGGGCCGGGGGACGAGGCTCTCTTCGAACGGCTGGTGGCGATCGTACAGCATTGGTGAGAGCACGGCACCGGCCTCCGCTGGGGTCAACCCCGTGAACACGCCCGACAACATAAACTCGGTCGCCAGGATCGGGTTGGCCCCTCCGAACTCACACGCTGCCCGGCCCTTGATGGTCACGCTCGTGTCGGCCATGAGGTAGCCCATTTCAGTGAGGACCGCCATTCGAGCCTCAAGGTCGGGGAGAGAGGCGAGGCAATCGTCGCCAGACATCTCGTTGTCCCGGGCCAGCTCGGACACGTGGTACTGCCGGTCCGCCTCCCGCTCGAAGCACTCGGTGAACGTCGGGCACGATACGGTGGGGGATTGAGAGAGATGGTCGATACTGGCCGATATTGTCGACACGGCGACCCCCCAATCGACGTCGGTGTGCCGGACATTCGTGAGGGTGACCCCCGCGGCCATCACGGGCAGCGCGTGCCGGATGATGTCGCGCGCTCTGTCGATGGTGGTTCTATTGTTGATATTATCCGGCACCGTGTTGATCGGGGCTATGTAATCTATGATGGCCCTCAATGATGCCGCTTGGACGGGCTCCACGCGCCCTATGCATCTATCCAATGACATCATATCTATCATTGGAGTCAACAAAGACGTCATGGCCGCGGGGCCGGTGAGGTCGGCTGGGGTGGGTCGGAAGACGACGCACGGCACCTCCGACAGCGTGGGGCGACCGAGGACGACGGCCACACACCGTGTCATGTCATCATCGGCGGTCACGATGACTCTGCCCGGAGTTATCATATGGTCCGTGGCCAATCTCTGTGCGATGTCATCTATGGCGACGTCCTCGGCCGCGTACCTCTCGTCGACGAATTCCTTCATCGGCGAGTGGTCCCCCGCCCCGCACACCGGACATGCGGGGCGGCCCTCGATGTCCGTCAGTGCTGTAGCGTGCCCCGTGAGCCTCGCCTCGGCCTCTATCCTGTCCCGTTGCGTGTGGAACTCACCGAAGCTCCGTCTCATAACGTCTCTCACCGACCACCCGTGTGCCCGGAGGAGGTTCAGGATGGTGCTGTAGGAGAGATGGAATTGGGAGACCAGCCTCTTGGGGGTGCCCGCGATCACCCCACGGAGCGTCTGCATGCCCGGGAAGGCGTCCCGCCCGGGGAACGCGATGATAACCCGGCCCGACGTGTCGAGCCCCCGCCGCCCCGCCCTGCCGGCCATCTGTATGAACTCACTGGGGTGGAGGAGGCGGCGGGTGGTCCCGTCGTGCTTCATGAGGGAGGGGAAAACCACCGTGCGGGCAGGCATGTTGACTCCCATGGCAAACGTCTCGGTGGCCATCAGCACCTTGATGAGACCCGCCGCGAACAGCATCTCGACGGCCTCCTTGAGGAAGATGAGCATCCCTGCGTGGTGCACCCCCACCCCCCGCTCCAGGAGGCCGCACGTGTCGCCCACCTGGGGGAGGGCGCGGTCGGCGGGGGCCACACCGGAGAGCAGCTGGCCCAGCATGGACCGGATCCGCTTCTCTTCCCTGTTGGTGGTGAACCTGATCTGCTGTAAATCGTGGGCGACGGTGACACAATTCCTCCTTGAGAACGAAAACACGATAACTGGCAACTGGCGGGCCTTCTGGAGGTGCTGCATCAGCCCCACCCACTCGGCCTTCTCACTCCTCACCACCCCCCGCTGCAGGGACCGTTCCCGCGCCTTGAAGGCGGTTTGAGCGGCCATGGTCGAGGTCGGGAGGGGCGCCCCGGCGGCGTTGATGATGGGGTAGTGCTCCCCCGCGCACCACAAGGAATACTCCAGAGGGACGGGGCGTTTGGCTGGGTAAGGTAGGGTGGGGTGGGGTGGGTGACTTACGGGTGGAGATCACATAAATGTGGCGGTTACGGGTGCGGCCGACCCACTCGGCGAACTCGACGGCGTTGGGCACGGTGGCGCTCAGCATGACGATGTTGATGTGCTCGGGAAGGAGAACGATGAGCTCCTCCCACACCACGCCGCGCTCGGGGTCGTTGAGGTAGTCTGGGTAAATGGGCTACATTGGGGGTACATACGGCACTCATCGAAGACCACCCACTCGACTTCCCTGATCATGTCAGACGACTTGAAGAGCATGGACCGCAGCACCTCTGTCGTCATAACTACGATGGTCGCTGTGGGGTTGAACGACACGTCGCCCGTGAGGATCCCGCACTCGCCAAACGTGTCTTTAAACTCCCGGTACTTCTGATTTGATAGGGATTTGATTGGGGCTGTGTAGATTGCCTTTGATCTGTGACGGTGGGCCAGCGCGATGGCATAGTCGGCGACGACCGTCTTCCCTGCCGACGTGTGTGCCGTGACGAGCACGTTGTCACCCTGCTCGAGGTGAGCGACGGCCCGTTTCTGGAATGGGTCCAGCTCGAAGGCATACCTAATCGCTGGGTCCGGGAAGCGGTCATGGAACCCAGCCACAGATGACGTGTCCACGGTGGTCCACTCGGACCCGCGCTGGACCATAGGCACCGTCTTGGGGCGGGTCGGCTGGGTGACGCCCTGAAGCACTTTGGCGGCGGCGCCCTCGACGGCCGGCGCGGGTCCGTCAAGAAAGGCTGCGAGGGGCGAGGGCTCGGCGGCCTCGGGGACGGGCAAGCTGACCGCAGGAGTGGGTGCAAAGTCTGAGACGACGCCGTCGCCCAGCTTCTCCGGGTAGAGCCCACTGCGAGTCATACGGGACCGGTGGGCTTGAGTAACGTCCTCCTGGGTGATGTGATGAGCTTTAAGGAGCTCATTGTGTGTTTTAGCAGACGATCGGACGATATCATAGACCCTGCGGTTCGTAGTGATCCCTTCAGGCTCTGTATGCTCCGTAGGCGCCGTTTCAGCACTTGAAAGAGCCGGTTTGGTGTATGAATGGAACATAACCTTTGTATCGGAATCGTTCCGCCTGAGAACGAAGTCAACCGGCCTCATGTTTCCGTGAAAATGGGCCTGCAATGGTTTGCACACTTCGAATTACAGTTGTTTATAGATTAGATAACTGTTCGGGAATTGTTTTGCTCACGAGCAGTGAAAGTGCTGAAAACCCTGCATGGTGCCGGAAAACGCCGATGTAATTTCGAAGAAAACTCAACGTGTGAAACGTGTGATATCACGGCTATCAGAGCTAGCGCATGCCACCAAGCGGAGCCAGGACCGCGCTGAAGCATTTTATCATCAAACTGTGGTCCAATCGTGACACGCGCCGCGTCCTTGTCTTTCTGGCGCTCAACGTCTCCTTCATGTTTGTAGAGCTGTTCTTTGGCCTTCTCCGGGGCTCTCTCTCTCTCGTATCTGATGCGTTCCACATGTTCTTCGACTGCACGTCCCTCTTCATGTCTATGGCGGCCATGTTTGTCTCATCCCGCCCCACCGACGACACGTTCACCTTCGGTTATGTCCGAATGGAGATCCTCGCTGCGTTCGGCAACTCGCTCTTCCTCGTCTTTGTCTCCTTCATGCTCGTCTGTAAGGCCATCCACCGTCTCCTCTCCCCTGTCGACGTCTCCACCGACCAACTCTTCGTCGTGTCGTTCATCGGGCTCCTCGTCAACCTCCTCGGTCTCTTCCTCTTCGAGGCCCCCGCCGAGTCGACGTCTGTGTCCCGCCGCGCCAACCTCCGGGCCATCTTCCTCCATGTTCTGGCCGACTCCCTCGGCAGTGTTGGCGTCATCGTGTCCTGCCTACTCATCCAACACCGGCACTGGCTATGGGCGGACCCCGTCGCGTCCCTGGTCATCGCAGCCCTCCTCCTCCATGCCGTCGTGCCCCTCCTAACTTCGGCGTTCCACGTACTAATGCTTGACGTCCCCAAGGCCACCCACGACGACTTCATGCAGATCATCGAGGCCCTCCCCTACACCTGTGATGGCGTCCACGAGGTCACCCGGGCATCCATCTGGCCCCTGGAGCCCGAGACATTCGTCATCGAGCTCAAGGTCCGCGGAGATTCCGTCGGGCTCGCCAGGGACGTCAAGGCCGCGTTGAGACACATAACGGACGAGAAGCTGATGGCCGTGGAGGTCGCCCGATGAGAGCCGGATGAGCTCCCTGGCTATATATAATGGATCAGAGGATTGGCCGGAAGCAGTTTCGAGTGACAAACTATGGGTGCCAAACGCCGAGAGACGGTGGATACGATGCAGTAGATGACAATGCCAGCAATAATCAAACCTTGCTTTGATCAACTATAAAGATGATTTGATTCGTATAAATTGAGATTGGTCCTGTCTTCCAAGCTAGTTTTTTGTAGGTTTGAGTCTGTGCCTAATATGCATCTCCCCGTCAAGCCCGCAAATTCGCGTCTTCCGTTTTCATCCTCGTTCGATTTATTTCCACAATTCGAAGGAGGCTTCACCGCTCATTCCCCTGGCCTTTCCTTTAAGCAAGTTTCCTCATGACAGACTTCAGGAGAATGTCTGAGATGTCTTTCCATGGCGGTGAACGGCGAGATAGCCTGTGTGCCAGCTCTCTTGCATTCACGAGCGCCTCGTCCGTTACCAGCGCAACAAGCAGCAAATCCGGCATGCACAACCTCCAGAACACCTTTTTTGAAGCCATTTATCTTACCTCAAGTCCGAAACCGATCTTTTGGACGCTTCAAATTATTCTAATGGTCGCCGATCTTGTCCAGCTTCTCTCGTTCTGCACCGATCCATCGCTCAGCTCATGGGGCGTGCTCAGTCCTATACAGAGGCTGCTCACGTTTTCACGCGTCTCGACGTATATCTCCATCACTTCGTCGACGTCTTCGAGCGGCTTTCTCATTGCGGCTTTGCTTTTACTGGGCTTCCTCGTGGTCTTCGGGATTGTCATGTATGGCGCAGCCCGGTCCATTCAGCAGTCCCAGGTGCCCAACATGCTGATCATCCGGTTTATTCGCCTCACCATCATGCTCATGTCGTCGTTCGGCTTCATCCCCATGGTGTCCGTCCTATCAGCCGCAGCCATCCAGCACATCAGCCAATCAGGTTCGGGCATCATCATTGGCGGCGCCTTCGCCCTTGTAGCCATCATCTCCGTCTCCTTCACCCTCATGGCGACCGCTCTAGCCCTTCCCAACGGGTTCACCGGCGCCAACCCGCTCTCCCGGCTCCACTCCCGTGTGGACGTCTTCTTCCTCGTGGGTAAGGCCGTCACGGTCCTCCTCTTCCAGGTGGAGTCCCTTAACGCCACTCCGAACGTCCTGGTCCTCTGGCTCGCCGTCTTCCTGTCGACGTCCTGCCTCTTATACTCCGTATTCATCCCGTACTACCGCATGATGGCTAACATCGCCCGCACGGTCTCTCTCTTCTTCCTCCTGGCCGTCCTCGCGGGTAACATCTCCATCCCCCTCGACATCGTCATGATATGCATCACACCCGTCTCCGCAGCCTTCCCACTCGTCGCCTACCTCGCCACCTACATCCCCATGGCCTACTTCCGACGTGCGGTGGACCGTGTCGAGGCCCTCCCCTCCGAAGCTGACCGGGACCGCGCCATCGCCAACATGCCCGGCCCATTCCTCCTCTTCCCGTTCCAGGTCGAGATCGCCCTCCGCCCCATCAATCGACGCGTCCGGGCCCGCCGCCATAAGATCCAGGCGATCAAGACCCGCCTCCCCACCGGGCTAATGGAGCTCGGGGGCACCATGGACCACGATGGGATGATCAACACAAAGCTCGTCGACAAGGCCGTGCTGGAGAAGCTCGCCCAGCTCGAGGACGACGTCCAGGCCGACATCCGCCACGGGCTGCGGGTCTTCCAGTTCACCCGGGCCCGGTGGCGCCGCTCCTCCTTCGGGGCCATCCCATACTTGCTGTACACCGCAGCATACCGCTGGTCTGTCCTCAAGCCCGCGGTGCAAACCTGTGATGCTGCCCTGGCCGCCCCGTTCTGGGTGATGGATGTGCGTTACTTCAGGTACATCTGCCTCAAGAACGACGCCTTGAACCAGGACACGTCCGTCATGCAGCGCCTCGAGGAGCAGCGGAACATCGAGACGCTGCGGAGGAGCCAGAAGCAGCTGTTCGAGCAGCTGCGGCAGTTCTGGGCGATGGTGAGCGACAGCGGGGCCCACCGCATCACCGTCAAGAAGATCAACGCCATCCTTCGGGCGACGACGCGCATCTCGGTGCTGTACTCGTCTGTGGAGAAGCTGTACGGGACCATGCTGGCGGCCCCCACCCCCGCCACCCTGCAGGCCTATGCCCATTACATCACCATCGTGCACGGCCCAGAGACCGCCGGGTACTCCGACGAGCTGCGGCTCATGGCCGAGGACCTCAACATCCGGCGTGTGGGTGACGACGCCGACCGCGCCACCCAGGTCCGCATGGTGAACCGCGCGACGGGCCAGTCGGCGTTCCTCGGGCTCCACATCCGGGCAGTGCTCGCCATCCTCGCCATCACCGGGCTCTTCGCTGTGGCCATACTCGGCGTATTCATGTCCCTGCAGCTGACCCGACACATCGTGTGGCGCATGAACGCAAGCCTGGGCATCAACAGCGGGCTCCAGATGGCGGCGATCGGGTTCAGTCAGCTGCGGGCCACCGGGTCGCCCGTCATGCTGGCCGCGTCGTCCGCCATGGCCGGACCCGTCTACAAGGCCTTCCTCAGCGACGATAACTACCAGGCCGTCCGGGAGTCGTTCGGTAACTACCGCCACGCGTTGACGATGATGGCGACCAACACGGTCACCTCGCCGACCTCCGCCTCGCCCTACAGCGTGCTGGACGTCGACTTGACCCCTGCAGACCAGGCCATCGAGCTCCTCGTATCCCAGACGGCCCAGCTCCTCCACACGGGCCTCAACCCCGACGCCCTCATCTCTCCCATCGACGTCGTGCGGTACGTGGCCGGATCACCCCAACCCCCCGTGCCGGTCGACACCCTGACGTACGTGGCGGAGGTCATCCACGCGGTCGAGGGCGTGGTGGAGTGTGTCAGGGCCAGTGGCGTCGCCGCGTGCCTCGCCGCGTCCCCCACCCTGCCCGACACCTTCAAGGGCTACGAGTACACCCTGGCCACCAAGCTGACCCGCGCCACCCTCGGCCGTCTGTCCGACTCGTACTTCATCGCCACCCAGCTCCTGCCCCTGTATGAGGCGGTCTTCTTCGTGCTGCTCTCGGTCTTCCTCCTCGTCGCCTTCATCCTCGTCGCTCTCGCCCTGTACATCTACCCCGTCGCCTTATCCGTCACCTTCACCGTCCACCTCATCCAACTCTTCGCCATGGTCCCGATCCGGACACTAGACGCCGTCCTAGAGCGCACCAAGTCCGAGGCGGCCGTGACCCGTGCCCGGTCGGTCTCGATGGGGCCTGGGCAACGCCCCGCACACTTCCCGGGCACCATAGAGATCGCGGTCACCCGCACCCAGCCCCACCTCGCCCCCCCGACCCCCGCCTCGCCACACGGGATGGCGGGGCGGGTGGTGTTCAGCGCCGACACCAAGACGGACCTCGACGACCTGACCGACACCACCGACCGCCCCACGCTGCAGGGGCCCGACTCGGACCTCGGGTCGCCCATCATCCAGGGAAGCATGGCCAGTCTACACGCCGTGCAGCCCACAGACGAGGACTCGGCTGGGTCCATGTCGGTCGACACCAGAATCCGCCAACTCGAGACCGACTCGGACTCTGACTCTGACCCCAGTGACCGGGAAATGACCCGCACCGTCACCCAGGACGGCCTGCTCAGGGTGTCTCCCTCGGGCGAGCTGCTCCTCAGGAAGCGGCACCACAGGTCCATACGCGCCAGATACATCGCCAAGCAGGTCCCCGCACTGCTCCTTTGGCTGGGAGCATTTTCTGTACTGTTTATAGTTATGGCATGTTATTCTGTTTATAGGACTGCGGATGTGGCGCAAGCGAGCGAGCACATGTTTATAGCATACAAGACCCTGAACAAGCTCCGGAAGTGGGGGCAGATCGTCGCCGCGTCGAGCTGGGTGGACCCCTTCAACATGGCGGGCACGATGCCGCCCGTGGCCCCCGCCGACGCCGAGGACATGATCCTGAGCAACGCCGACGCGATGTCTGGTGTGATGCTGTATCTGTCGGGGGCGGAGGGCACGCCGGACTCCGTGGAGACGGCGTGGGGGGACTACAGTGATGGGCTGAAGAAGGCGGTTAACGGGCTACAATCGGTGACGATATTCGATAAGTGGTGGGTTGGGACGGACCAGGCGGCCATCGAGGCGACCCTGTTCAGTAAGGACTGCGTCCGTCTGTCCCCGCTCCTCTGTGCTGCCCCCCGCCCCTCTGAGACGCGGGCCGGGTACCTCAACATCATGCAGGCCTTCATCACCCACGGGAGACTCGCGGCCCGGGAGATAGGGGCGGGCCCGGCGGGGTGGGGGGGGCCGGGGGCCACCTTCATCACACAGACCATGGAACTCGACGTCTCGGGGGGGATCTTCACCATAGAGGAGCTCGTCCAGACCCGAATGGAGGCCGACCTCGAGGCCACTGAGACCGCGTTGATCGTGTTCTTCGTGGCCTTCCTGGTGTTGATGGGCATGTTCTACGTCCAGTTCTTCTTCAGGTCCATCGTTCAGATGACCAAGACCCGCCGTCAATTCGCCGTGCTGTTCCGATCAATGCCAAGAAGTGGCGTGCCAGAGATGGTGCTGGACAAATTCCTGGAATTCTTCCCGGATGAGCAGGAGGGGTAGACCTCATATATATACGCAAGGCAATGGGGTGGGGCTTGGCGGCCTCCTTGTCGATACAAATATTAAGCGAGAATATAAATCCACGAGGTCGATTTCGGGTTGTACATGATGCAGCTGCGTATTAATTACTCACTATTGCACGCAGAGTTGCCAAGCGCATGCGAGAAGCTGTTTGGCTTGACAAAATCGTCGACTCCGCCCCTGATTGTCGCGCATCGCCGCTTTGCTCCTCTGTCTAAGCGATACATCCGTCAGATTGAGCATCTGCTGGTGATGTTCGATCCAGAGGGACCGTTGATAACGGCACTTCTCTCGCTTCACAACCACACTGAGTACAAGTACCGTTTCCCCATCAAGCGGCTTCCCACATCCATCACGCGTGCCATCGTCGCCAACGAGTACGGCCGCCTCCCACAGTGGCTCCGCGACGCCACCCCCGGCGGAGACGGCATGATCACGGGCATCTCTGCCCTGGACGAGGCCGAGGCGGTGGCCTCCGGGATCGTCGGCATCGACGAGTCTCAGGAATCCGCCTTCGTTCGGCTCTCCGGGATGGAGTACTTCATGCTCAACTTCGCCATGTGGGCACTGGACAGTCGGGCCGCCAGCTCGTCGATGTCATCATCCGTGGCTGGCGTTCGGTCCCTGTTGACAGGCATTCCCAAGGCCCCCGCCAAGGCCAGGCTCCACCGCGCGATGGCACGCTGTCTCAAGGGCGACGAGCCGTACATCGTCATCCTAGACCAGCTCATCGACTTCTTCAAGGGCAGCCTGACCCCTGCCGGCCCCGCCCCACCCACCCCACCCACCCCCGCTGACCGCGTCGTCCAGATCTTCACCCTGGCCTGGCTCGACTGGACCGACACGTCCACCCGCCTCCTCCCAGCCGTGCCCCGTCGCCGTGCCGCCGAGGCCGCCCGTCTACTGGTCGCCGCCACCCTTTCCCCCGTCGCCCCGCCTTCATGGGTCGGGGAAACAGTCGTGCTGCCCGC
>PPCM01001267.1_pt1 | contig 12236 bp, 8 predicted proteins | sample 1555541 | NCBI WGS metagenome assembly PPCM01 (sample SAMN05284479, study PRJNA326546) | Marine sediment metagenome, whole genome shotgun sequencing project. | isolation source: marine sediment | place: Germany: Wadden Sea | collected 2012-09-05 | reverse complement strand
TATACAGATCGAATAGAAGGAGATTGGGAAGTTACTTTTAAACTAGGAGATTAGAATATATGCTTAGATAATTAAGTTTTACACCTATGAAAATAATTTGAGCGATGAGATGCAAAAAGTAAGAAAAACTAGATTGATAACTTGATCAGTTTTTCTTTTTGTATGTATTTTGTAGTGCTACATATAATTTACTAAATTTAGTTACATACTTAATAAAATTTACTAGAAGTTTAGTAAACTTCTTGACAAGTCTTTTCCCAAGAGACATAATTATGTCATTAACAAGAGAAAGTGAAGGGACTCATGAAAGTAAAAGGAATTGCATATTATCCAGAACATTGGGACGAATTAAGTTGGGATAAAGATTTAAAAAGAATAAAAGAAATGGGTGTCAATACAGTACGTATTGGTGAATTTATGTGGAGCTTATTGGAGCCAAGAGAAGGTGAGTTTGATTTTTCATTACTCGATAAAATGGTAAATAAAATATCATCTTACGGCTTTGATATTTTACTTGGAACGCCGACTGCTACTTTTCCGGTTTGGGTGATCAAAAATTACTCGAATGTTTTGGCCGTTGATGAGTTTGGTAGATCACGTAAGTATGGTACAAGAAGACAATACTGTTATAACTCAAAGGAATACATTAGATTGTCAAAGGTTATTACTAAAAAGGTCGTTGAAAGGTATGCAGAAGTAAAAAATGTTATAGGTATTCAAATTGATAATGAAATAGGACATGAAGGTAGCGACTTTTGTCAATGTAAAAATTGTAGAAAAGGTTTTTCTAAATTCTTAAAAAATAAATATGATACTGTCAATAATATGAATGAAATCTATGGAAATGTATTTTGGGGACAAAACTTTATTGAGTTTGATGATGTAGAAGTACCTTTTGGAGATTTGTTAGGTCATAATCCATCACTCCGTTTAGATTATGCTAGATTTTTATCTGATTCAACAGTTTCATTTGCAAATCATATGATTAATACAGCAAAATCAGTTATGGGAGATCATCAATGTATCACGACAAATTTACCCGGAGGTTTGTTTAATAAATGGTTTGATGCTAATAAACTAGTAGAGAAGGTAGATTTTGTATCTTTTGATAACTACCCGATATGGGGTGGAGAAGTGAATAATGCAGATGATGCAAAAGTTGCGATGGAACTTGATTTGATTCGTGGATTAAAAGAACAGAAGTTTTGGATTGTTGAGGAGCTAATAGGTGCACAAGGGCACGATTATGTAGGATGGTTACCGAGACCCAACCAAGCTAAACTTTGGGCAATGCAAGCACATTTAAGAGGTGCTGAAAACATCTTCTTTTTCAGGTACAAAGGGCTAAATAAAGGTGAAGAGCAATTTTGTCAAGGTGTATTTGATGTTGATGATCAAATGAATGATAAATTTGTTGAAGTTAAGTCTTTCTTCGATGATGTTAGCAATGAGTTTAATACAGATGAACTTAAGTTGAATAATAGAGTTGCTATGCTTTATGATTTTGATAATATCTGGTCATGGAAGATTCAACCACAATCGGGTGAGTTTACTTTTTTAAATGAGTTCATGAAAATGTATAGACCATTGTATGAACTAGGTGTTAATGTAGATGTGCTCTCTATCGATAAAGATTTTAGTCAATATGATATGCTTGTAATACCAAATATGCAATTAGTAACAGATGATTTTTATAATAGGTTGCTTGAGTTTTCAAAGCAAGGTAAAACAATTGTTTTTGGCTATCGATCTGGTATCCGTAATAAAAATAATAATATGAGATTAGGTAAGAATATATTAGAAGATATGATTGGTGCAACTGTAGAACAGTATGAGGCAATAGGGAATGCAACTGACTTGTCAGTAACATATAATAAATTAGATTATTCGTTAAGTGTTTGGCGTGATATTCTTAGAGTTGGTTCAGCTACGGAAATTGTAGCTTACAATGATTATGGATTTGAAGATAAATCATGTGTAACTAAAAATGTTTTCAATAATAGCCAAATTTACTATTTTGGAGCTTCGTTAGACCATCAATTGTCTAAGTCGATCTTTAAATCGATACTTGATAATGTTGAAATTTTAACTTATGAGTCTATGAATGAACGAATTGCACTATCTGGTGGTGTATTTGAAATAAACCATAAATTTAAAGAAGTGGATGGATTAAAAGCGATATCTTACAAGAAACAAGCCTAGTGCTTGTTTTTGCTTCTATAAGCTATATATGAGTATGAAAGGCGAGTTATGAATTTCAAAGACATATCAATAAAAAGTAAAATAACATATCTTTATCTACCATTTATTCTTCTTCCAATAATCATCTTTTTCTTGTTTTCAACAAATCTTTATGAAGCGTCAATCATTAAGAGGAGTCAGGAAAGTATGGAAGATAACAACATCTTAATATCTGATAGAATCGATGATATTTTAGCAGAAGCTGAAAGTGGTACAACCTATTTAACAATCAGTATTAATACACTTATCAACAATCAAACTTTTGAAGGGCGATTATCGGATGACATACAGTTGTATAATCTAATAACTAATGAGTTGATTTATGCAACACTGATAAATAAGAATATTGATTCAATTGCATTTTATGATATTGATAAAAGATTATATTACACAGATCATCGTTTAAATAGAAACAAATCGAAGATTGAAGATTACTCCTTATATATATCCGTACTTGACTCATCTGGAAGTAATATATGGGGAAACATGAGTAAAAAGGACTTTTTAACAAAATCGTCAGATGTACCAGTAATGACCCTAGGTAAAAAAGTTTGGAATATTGAAACTGGTGAAACGATTGGTTATTTATTTGTTAATATTTCTGAGCAATCCTTAAAAGATGTATTTGAGAATCAAATCTCAGATTATTATATTTATAATAAAGAAGCAGAATTGCTTACATCTGTTGTTAAGGATCAGTCGACATTACTTGAATACCCAGAGGTAACAGATTTTTTGGAAGAATCATCAATCCTTTCTAAAGTTATAAAAAAAGGATATAGAAAATATCTGATCTCTAAAACTGATATTAATAGAGTTGGTTGGACTTTGATTAGTCAAACAGACTTGGATGATATTACAACAGACTTAGATAATCTTCTTCTTGTGTTATCACTAATGCTTTTAGCTATTTTGGCTATGAATATAACCATTTCTATTGCTTTGAATAGGATGATTACTAATCCGATTGTTAAGTTAAAAAAAGGTCTAGAAGAAATTGCTAAAGGGAATTTCGACTATAGATTTGAAATGAAAACAAATGATGAAATAGGTGTGTTTGCAAGTAGTTTTAATCATATGTCTGAGCAGATTGGCAATCTCTTGAAACAAATTGAGTTAGAAGAAGAACAAAAAAGAATATTTGAATTGGCTTTAATACAGCAGCAAATTAAACCTCATTTTTTATACAACACCTTGGATATCATTCTGAAATTATCTGAAATGGGTCAGTCTAGAAAAGCTCAAAAGGTAACAAAGCGTCTTGCTGATTACTATAAACATTCACTTTCTGGTGGATCTGATGTTGTTAGTCTAGAAAATGAGATAAAGATAACCAGAGATTACTTAGAATTACAGAAAATAAGATACTCAGACATATTAGATTACGAGATCTATTTAACACATGATTTGACTGATCGTGTGATACCTAAATTGACTCTACAACCTTTAGTTGAAAATGCAATATACCATGGTTTGAAATATAGAAATTCACCTGGAAAAATAATTATTACGGATGAGATTACTAGTGATGAGTATTACATTATTATCAAAGATAATGGGATTGGTATTTCTAAAGAAAAACTGGAAACAATGATTTTATGTTTAGATGAAAATGAGTTCAACTACAATAGGAAAATAACAGAGAGTTTTGGGATGAGAAATGTAAACTACAGACTTAAGCTATTCTTCGGTGTAAAGTATGGATTAGTTATGACGAGTGAAGAAGAGGTCGGCACTGAAGTAAGAATAAAATTACCAAAGGAAGAGAAGTATGATTAGTGTAATGATTGTAGATGATATGCCAATCTTTAGAGAGTATTTAAAGGAGGCTATAGATTGGTCGCATTATGGTTTTGAAATCTGTTGTGAGGCCAAAAATGGACAAGAAGCATTAGAGCTTATGGAAGTTCATGAACCAGATATTGTTTTATCTGATATTACAATGCCTTTTGTTGATGGTTTAGAGTTATCTGAAGCCATTAAGATGAAGTTTTGCAGTACAGAAATTGTACTTATTACTGGTAATAGTGAGTTTGAGTATGCAAAGAGAGCTGTAAAACTGGGTGTTGCTGATTATATTGTGAAGCCTTTTGAGAAAGAAGAACTTATAGTAACTCTTTTGAACTTAAAAGATAATATCACCAAAGCAATAGAAATGGAAATAGAAAAAAAAGATGAACAGTTAAGAATCAGAGAGCAGTTCTTAAGACGATTAATCTATTCTGAAGATATCTATGATCTACAATGGCAAGAACTTACGAGATTAGGTCTTGAAATAGACGAAAATCAAACTTTTTACATTGCTATAATTGAGACTGAATCGTCTTTAAAGAATCATGAAAATTCAGAGTATGCGATGAATTGGAAAAGTGTTATTGGGAATTTGTATTGTGATTATGCTCATATCGATGGGGCACAATATATTTTTAGGGATTATGAAGGACGAATTGTAGCGTTAAATGTTCCTAATAGTAATCAATATGAAGTTGATAAACATGAGTTAGATCTTTTTATAGAAATGCTAAAGGAGAAGCTTGCCTTAGATGTGACTGTTGGTATTGGGTGTCTTTCAACGAGCTTATCAGGTTTTAGAGATTCGTATTTGACTTCTTTAAATGCTTTAAACAATCGATTTGCAAAAGGAAGTAATCGTGTTATATATTACAAGGATATTTCCGATGAGTTAATAGGGTATGGCTTTTATTCTGCTGAGCAAAATGAAATTATTATCAATCATTTAAATCAAATGAACAAAGAAAAAACAGTTTCAGTACTAAATAATATTTTCTTAGAAGCTGATGAATTGAATTATAGTCCTGAGTATAGACGTATGGTGTGTATGGGGCTTGTGAGTCTACTTATGTCATACATCGTGAAGGTTGGAAAGAATATAAAAGATATATTTGGTTCGAAATTTAAACCTCACACCATTATAGAGGAGTCATCAGGTATAAGGCAAAAGGAGGCTATTTTAGCACTGTATATAACAGTTATTGATTACTTAATTGAAAATAAAGTGACTCAAACTAGTTTAATTGCTGATAGGATAAAGAATTGTATAGATGAACATTATCACGATGAAAGTTTTAGTATGAGTTCGTTGACACATGAACTTTTAATGAATCAAACTTACTTAAGGAAAATGTTCAAAGCTGAATACAATATGACGATTTCTGAGTATTTAGTAAAAGTTCGAATGAAAAAATCAAGGTCTTTGATTATAGATGGAAAGTATAAGCTGTCTGCTATAGCAGAAATGGTCGGTTATAAAGATCCAGCTTACTTTAGTCGTTCGTTTAAGAAGTATTACGGCGTTTCTCCAAGTGATTGCCAAAAGTCATTGTAAATTTTAAAACTATTTCGAAAAGTGCAAATGTGTTTTGAATATTACATTCATTTAAAGGTTATCTAAGGATATACTGTGAAGCATAGGAAAACGTTTTACAACAATAGGGGGAGAAACAAAATGAAAAAAATATTAGCGTTATTGTTAATTGCAACATTAACATTTGGTTTGTTCGCAGGATGTTCTTCAAATAATGAAGCTGACAATTCTGATGAAACAACAGTGGAAGTAGACGAGACTATTACACTTAGGATTTATGCTCAGTATTCTGATGAGGATACAAAAATTCCATTTGATTATGCTGTTGCTGAACTAGAAAAGTATTATCCAAATGTACAATTAGAACTAGATATTCAAGCTCAGGATGATGGACAAAAGTTACAGACATATGCAGCTACAGGAAACTTGCCTGATATTTTCCAAGTTGGCTCTACTCAAATCGAGACTTTTAAAGAGTCTGGTAATATCTTAGTATTAGATGATTATGCAAAATCTACTGGATTCCTGGATAAAGCACATCCTAGTGCAGAAAACATTATCTATAATGAAGATGGACATATATATGCTTTTCCTTATGCAGGAAATGAACTTGTTATGTGGTATTATAACAAAGCTATATTTGAAGAGTATGGTGTAAAAGTTCCAGAGACATATGACGAGTTATTAGAGGCAATCAAAGTATTTAACGAAAACGATATTATTCCGATGTCAATCTTTGCTAAAGAAAAATGGATTACAACTGCAATGTATGATGTGTTAGCAACTAGATTTTCAGCAGAAGGTATTACTAAGTTAGATCTTGGTAATGGTTTAGCTACAGAAGAAGCTTATGTTAAAGCTGCAGAAACTATGCAAGAGTTAGTTGAAGCTGGTATGTTCCCACAAGGTGCTACAAATTTAAACTATGACCAAGCAGCGTCATTATTCTATGAAGGTAAGGCTGCAATGTTCTTAAATGGTCAATGGGAAATTGAAGGATCAACAGAAAAATTAGGTGAGAATGCTGATTGGATGTGGTATCCAGTAATGCCTGGTTATGAGCAGAACAAATACGCTTTAAGTGGTGGTGGTGCTCCAGGTGGTTATGCTGTTAATCCTAATTCGGAACACAAAGATTTAGCTGCTGAAGTTGCATCTTTTATTTCTATGAAATATTGTGAAGCTAAGTATATGAAACGATCTAATCCAATTCTAGCTGTTCAAGTAGATGAGTCTATTCAACCTGAAAAGCCATTCCCTGCTATGATGGACAAACTAGCATCTGAGATGCAAAATATTACATCGACAACTAAATTTGCATGGGGTCTTACAAATCCACAGTTCAAGGTAGCAATTGAAGATCAATCACAGTTCTTAATGACACCTGAATATACTCCAGAGCAATTTGTAGAAGAATTAAACAAAGTAATCGAGAGAATGGGTCAGTAAATTTTATATGATTGGGCAATCTAGCGATAGATTGCTCATCTTTTTCATTTGAAAGGAAGGTACATCGTGAAAAAGTATTTTGGTAATAAATGGGCCATTGCTCTATTTACACTACCAGCACTTCTGTTATTTACTGTGATGGTATTTTACCCAATTGTTCAAGTTTTTTATAAAAGTTTATTCAATTGGAATGGTTTGAGTGATGGTATTTTTATTGGACTAGATAACTTTATTAGGTTATTTGATGATACAGTGTTTAAAACTGCGAATATTAATGGATTCAAATTTGCAGCATTGATCACAATTTTTCAGATGACAATGGCTACTATATTAGCTCTTGCTGTTTCTAACGCAAGAATAAAGGGCAGAAATTTTTTTAGAATCGCATACTTTATTCCAGTAGTGTTATCTGTAACCGTAGTTTGCCAATTGTGGCTTTCTATTTACAATGCTGATACAGGTTTGTTGAATAAGTTCTTTGAAGCTATTGGTATAGATTATCGTCAAAACTGGCTAACTGATAGCGGGAATGCTATATATGCAATTGCATTTGTAAATGCTTGGCAATGGATGGGATATCAGTTTGCACTGATTTTAGCGGGTATTAAATCAATACCTCAATCATATTATGAAGCTGCTCAAATTGATGGCTGTACACCGATGAAAGCGCATACAAAAGTGACAATTCCTTTGCTGAAGGAAACATACAAGTTTTGTCTTGTTATTTCAGTAACAGGTGGTATAAAAGCATTTACTGAAATGTTTATTATGACAGCAGGTGGTCCAGGTACGTCTACCTACACATTAACATATGTGATGTATTCAGCGGCATTTAGAGCAAATGAGTTTGGTTATGGATTAGCAGCTGCAGCAGTATTGGTATTAGAATGTTTAGCAGCTATCTTAGTTATCAACTTTATCTTTAAATCAGAGAAAGTTGCAGGTGATTTAAAATGAAAAAATTAGTTTTTAAAAAAGGGAGAAAGTTAACTGCATCAGACATATTTTTCAGAGTATTCTTATGGGGTTATGCTGTTATATCACTATATCCTTTAATCTGGATGCTTATGTATTCATTTAAGAATAATGATGAGATATTCGTTAGTAATCCTTTTGGATTACCAACCGTATTTAGAGTTGAAAACTATGTCAAAGCGTGGTCACAGTACAATGTACCATCTTATTTCTTGAACAGTATGATTGTTGCTTCGGTGACTGTTGTACTTACGATTGCTTTAGCATTAATGTTTTCATATGCAACAAGTAGAATGCGCTTTAAAGGTAAAGCTCTTGCAAGGACGTATGTTGCATTAGGTATGTTTATTCCAGTACAAGCGGTTCTAATACCCGTTGCGAAGGTTGTTCAAGGTTTACATTTAACAGGCAGTCATTGGGCTCTGATTTTACCATATACAGCTTTTAATCTTGCATTTTCTACAATGGTGTTTTATGGATTCTTTTTAAGTTTACCAGTTGAACTTGAAGAAGCCGCTTGTATAGATGGAGCCAATATTTTTCAAGCTTTTTTCAAAATAATTGTTCCTTGTGTAAAGCCAGTAACAGCAACATTAGCGGTATTTACTTTCCTAAATGCTTGGAATGAGTTTATTTTAGCAAATGTTTTAGTTGTTGATGAATCACTCAAAACATTACCTCTTGGTATCCTGTTCTTCCAAGGACAATTTACGACTGATTGGGGAGCTATGGGTGCAACAATGGTAATTGCAAGTATACCAACTGTTTTTGTTTATATTTTATTTAGTAACCAAGTAGAGAAAGCTTTAACAATGGCTGGTGGTGTGAAAGGATAAGTATGATTGAATTTGACCTAAAAGAAAAGGTGTTTCATTTAAAAAATAATGAAATTAGTTATGTAATCGGTATCCTAGAAAACGGGCACCTTGGTCACTTCTACTTTGGTAAGAAGTTATCAGGACCATTAATGTCAAATATGTTTAGGATAGATCAAAATAAGGGATTGACTTCGAATGTGTTTGAAAACAATCCAAGCTTTTCGTTGAATAATGAACGATTGGAATATCCTTGTTATGGTAGTACCGATTTTAGAGAGCCAGCTTTTGATTTTGAAGATAAAGATGGTAGTCACATTTATAATTTTAAGTATTCAGATTATGAAATTTTAAGTGGTAAACCTTCTATTGATTTACCATCATCGTATGGCTTAGAGAGTGAGGCCAGTACATTAAGGATCAAGTTGAAAGACAAATTTGGCCTTGAGATTACATTAAGTTATACGATTTTTGAATCTTTGAATATAATTGCGAGACATACTCAAGTAAGAAACACAGGTAATGAAGTTCATTATATAGATAGATTGATGAGTCTGAGTATGGATCTAAAAGATTCTAATTGGGAAATGATGCAATTTTCAGGTGATTGGATTCGAGAAAGACATCAATATGTAACACCTCTTAGACCTGGTATTCAGAGTGTCTACAGTCACAGAGGAGCTTCTAGTGCAAATCATCATCCAAGTTTGATACTTAAAAGACTAGGTGCAAATGAAACGCAGGGTGAGGCAATAGGAATGACTTTAATGTATAGTGGGAACCATTTAATTCAATGTGAGGTTGATTCAAACAGTATTACTAGAGTTATGGGTGGTATTAGTCCAAGTTATTTTAAATGGAAGCTGCAGCCGAACGAAATGTTTCAATCTCCTGAGATGTTGCTATCTTATTCGGGTAAGGGGTTAGAACAACTAAGTCATACTTTTCATGATTTTGTGAGAAACCATATAATTTCAAAAAAATGGCACAATACGACTAGACCAATAGTACTCAATAACTGGGAAGCGACTTATTTTGATTTTACTGAGGACAAAATAGTTGAGCTTGCAAAACAAGGATCTGAATTAGGAATAGAAATGTTTGTTCTAGACGATGGTTGGTTTGGTAATAGGAATAGCGATCAAACAGGATTGGGTGATTGGTTTGTGAACAGAGATAAGCTACCGAATGGGATAGAAGGTTTATCAAAACGTGTTCATGATCTTGGAATGCAATTTGGACTATGGATAGAACCAGAGATGATTAATAAGGGGACATTGCTTTATGAAAATCATCAAGATTGGTTAATAGGTCATCCAGACAGAGCTATTTCACATGGTCGTAATCAATATGTTTTGGATTATTCCAACCAAGAAGTCGTTGATCATATTTTGAATCAATTAATAAATGTCTTGGATAATGCAAATGTTGATTATATTAAATGGGATATGAATAAAAATATTACAGAAGCATATAGTAAAACGTTAGCAAGAGATCAACAAGGTGAACTTTTTCATAGATACATACTAGGTGTTTATTATCTATATGAGAAACTGATAGACAGATATCCAAATATACTAATAGAATCATGCGCGAGTGGTGGTGGACGTTTTGATCTAGCAATGATGTATTATGCGCCGCAAGCGTGGACAAGCGACAATACCGATGCTGTAGAACGCTTAAAAATACAACATACGACTTCTTTATTTTTCCCTTTAATCACAATGGCCTCGCATATTTCTGATGTACCGAATCATCAAGTTGGAAGAATGACATCGCTGAAAATGAGAGGGGACGTAGCTAACTTTGGTACATTTGGTTATGAATTAGACTTAACTAAGTTACAGGATGCAGAGAAGGTTGAAATAAAAGAACAAGTAAAAACATTTAAATCACTTAGAGAATTGATTCACCATGGTGAGTTTTACAGGCTAATAAGTCCATTTGAAAATGACTATAATAATACAGCTTGGCAGGTAGTATCAAAGGATGGAAACCAATCATTTGTAACATGGTACCAAGTATTATCTAGACCTAATGAGCCTATTAAATATTTAAAATTAAGAGGATTAGAGGTAGATGCTTTATATCAGATTACTGGATTTGATGAGGCTATTAGTGGCAGTTATTTAATGTATCAAGGTTTGTTGATTGAACCATCATTTAATGGCGTGGAAATAAAAGAATATGCATTAGGAGATTTTCAATCTCGAACGTTTGTTATAAAAAAAGTGAACTATAATCTGTAATAAGAACAAAAAAAGATCAAGCAGTTGCTTGATCTTTTATAGTAGAATATTTTCGATTTCTTTCCAGTTTGATACTACATCACCTTTCCAGTCTCCATTGTAATCTGTTTCTTTGAATTTAAATAGAAACTTTCTTGAAGCATTGGTAGAATAAAGATTCTTAGGGTGGTCATCAATAAATATAGCGTCGTCTTCCATCATAGCTACTCTAGCTTTACCATAACCAAGACCTGATTTATCGATTAGTATAATTATTTCATCTACCTGAGGCAGATGTTCTTCTATCCACAATACTTTCTTTGATGCGTTCATTGGAAAAGCAGAAGTACAGATAATAACTTTGTACTGATCCTTTAATTTTGAAATAACTTCATAGGCATCATCATAGAATTCCAAATGGTCGAAAAACTCTTTTGAACCATAGAAATCCTGTATTGTCTGAATAGGATCTTCTTCATGGACATGGATGAGTGGACAAATATTTTTATAAGCCCAATTACTATGTTTTCTCCAATCAGCTGACATAAAGCCATCGTAGTGGTTGTAATGTGTGTTGTAGATTCTGCAAATTGATTTATCTGAATTAACGATTGTAGAATCGAAATCTAAGTATAAGTCTTTTTTCATGTTTACCTCCATGACCATTTTACACGATTAGTATAGTTGTGTCTATGCATAAAGTAAGTGGACTTTTGACAATTTGATTTTTACTTAGACCTTTATAGAACGATGATATCTCTAGTAAAAGACCTACACATTGAATGTTCGAATGATTTTACTACTTCGAAAGATGCCATAGAGAAGCAATAAAAGACTTAGTGGGAGAAACCAACGAAATACTCTTGTAAAGAAAACTGTTGAGCTACCTAAAATGCTACTAAGTGGGATTATAAATCCCGGAGCACAACAGATAAATCCTGTTAAGAAACTCGGTAAAATACCAATGAATCCACTATACTTGTAATCCAATTTACACTGCTTGGGCAGTTGATAAATATAGAGTGATGATAGGATATTAATGAATACCAGAGTACCAAGTATCAATCCAATAACAATATTCATAGGAGAGATTAATATCTGTATACTTGAAAATTGAATCAAGCCAATTGGTTCGAAAATAAAGGGAGCTGTTTGGCGTAATAGAAAACTTCTCCAGTGACTAGACCAAACTAGTTGTGAAGG
>PPCM01001266.1_pt1 | contig 12240 bp, 13 predicted proteins | sample 1555541 | NCBI WGS metagenome assembly PPCM01 (sample SAMN05284479, study PRJNA326546) | Marine sediment metagenome, whole genome shotgun sequencing project. | isolation source: marine sediment | place: Germany: Wadden Sea | collected 2012-09-05 | reverse complement strand
GGGGTGGGGTGGGATGGTACGAAGAGGCGGAGGATCGACGGATAGGGTCGTCGTGTGCTCCATACAGTGCCCCAGGTACCGCTGGAGGATGGCATCGGCGAGCGGGGGCTGGGCAGCGGGTAGGTTGGGCATTTGGAGGGGTTGGGGTGGCCGGACAGTGACGAGCGGTGCGGGCCGGCGCTGATTCGAGTTGGGGGAGTACACTTCAATGCTGCTGGCGAACGAAACCGCACGTAGCTGGTGCTGACGTCCAGATTGTCGAATACACGAACGAAGCTCGGTATCAGCCTCGGATTCTTGCTCTGACTCGCTTGACGATGAAGGTAATTGTGGAGAAGGTGTACGCTTACGTACGCGTTGCTTAAATCGTGTCGATTTTGGCTTGTTTTCTTGCTTTCGCTTTTGGATGCATCTCATTAGCTCCTATGTAAGGCGATTGACCCAATTGAAGACTAACGCCTGCCACATCGTTGCGTTTAGCATGTTTGATCTGTTCTTTGCTATAGCTGGAGAGGACTTTCGGGTGTAGGACTCCCCGTCCCATTTCGTAGAACTCCGGACAAAACCAGTTCCTAAAGTGGCTTCTCGTCGACCCGAAAAAACTGCTGCCCCCGGTGGTATGATACCTACACACATGCGCTGTTGGCCAAAACTCGTCTGTCACTAAACTAGTAACTGAACTGGGTGAAGATAGAGTTTTGCGCGGCTTTTTTATTTTGCGCCAGAACGCGAAACAAAGTCTAATGTTGGTTTGCTGCCTCGAAGGATGCCACGGTGTTGGCAAAAGCACCATTCTCGCTAAGTTCAAGTCCCTTGGCATGAACGTTCTTGATGAGGCGTTTGTAGACATGCCTTCTTACTCTCTCCATCCTCAAACTCTCACGATGGAGAGCATCTGGATCACTAACTGGTTCCAACGCCTTCTCAAACTGCAGCAGGACGATCCCAACGGGTTCTACATCTGCGACCGCTCTCCCTACTGCGCTGAACTCTACGCGCGCCAAGGCAAATACGCGCATGTTCTCCAGCCGTTCATTCAGGAGCAGATCAAGGAGCTCAAGGAGCTGGCGGATATCGAGGTGTACACGGTGCACCTGAACGTTGCGCCCGACCTTCTCTGGTCACGCATTCTCGAGCGACTCGCCCTCGAGCCCGAGCGCGAGAAGTTTGACGAGAACAACCCCGCCTGGATGAGGCAGGTGCTGGAGTGGTACAACACACACGAGTGGGACTTCAACGTGGACAACAACGGGGACATGCAGCAGAACACAGACGCCATCCTTAATGTGGTGAGAGAGCTACTCCAACAACTCCACAAACAACTCCCCTCATTCCGTGCCCTGACGCGCGTGGAGGCGATTAGCGCTGTGACATGGGATAACGATCGCGGGATCATCCTTCGCAGCTGAATGATGTAAGACTGTTATAAATTGTGGCATATCAAATGCAGATGGGAGGGTGGTCACTGATGCGGCTTGGGACTGGTTATGCGGTGGTGCTCGCTTTATCCAGATCAGAATTGTCTTTTTATTTTTCGGCTTGCTGGTGCTTTGATTGTTCTGTGTACTATGGTTTGTATCCTCCATTTGTGTCTAAAAACTGACTCAGGTGTTCCCTAGCTGGAAGATTAAGAAGGCTGATGGTGCTGAGATCACCGCTTTCGAGCGTGAGGTCACTGAGGCCATCTTTGACCTTGAGCAGCACGCTTCCTTCGGGAGCCACCTGAAGGCTCTGTACATCAGCCGTGCTGTTGAGATCAAGGTCTCTGAGTCCGAGATGGCTGCCGTCGTCTTTGTCCCCGTCCCCTTCCTCGCTGCTTTCCAGAAGATCCAGGTCCAGCTTGTCCGTGAGCTCGAGAAGAAGCTCAGCGGCCGCGTCTGCACTCTTGTTGCTGAGCGCCGCATCCTCGCCAAGCCCGGCAAGCGCTGCCGTGCTGGCCGTGTCGACCGTCCCTACAGCCGTACCCTGACCGCTGTCCACGACAACCTCCTTGAGGACCTCGTGTACCCCGTCAAGATCACCGGCAAGCAGACCCGCCACTCTGTTGGCGGTGCCCGCCGCATCAACGTCTTCCTTGACCCCAAGGACCAGACCTCCGCTGAGGCCCGCGTCGAGACGTACACAGCCGTCTACAAGACCCTGACGTCCAAGGACATCGAGTTTGAGTTCCGCCTGATGTAAACAGACCATCAGCGTCATTTAACCTGTTTCATTTTTATCTTGTTTTGTTTCGTTTCGTTCTACACCATGGATCGTAAGGCTGTCAGTCGCTACATCCCACACAACTTCGATCCGTCCAAGCTATCCTCACAGACAACCAGAAGGCGTCCTGCATCAACCATCACGCTTCAAATGCCGATGACAGTCCGCTGTGACGGCTGCAAGGGGCTCTTAGCGCGAAACACCAAGGTGAACGCCCGCAAAGAGACGCTCAAGGAGAAGTACATGGGCCGCATCGACCAGTTCCGCTTCTTTGTCCAATGCACCGATTGCGGCGCCCAGATAACGTTCCGCTCCAACCCCAAAGAGACGCGTTATGACCTCGAATCAGGCGGCGTGGACCTCACCAAGCGCAACAGGACCGAGTCTGAAGCCAAGACTCCCGAGGCGAACCCCGACCAGCCCGCCTCTACGCTGGAGACCCTCGAGGCTCGGGCACACGAGACGCGACGGAGAATGAAGCAGATCGACCAACTGGAGCTCATGAGGGCTCAGTCCGTGGAGCTGGGGAAGGTGACGAACGAGGACAGACTCAGAGTCGTGGAGGAGGCCGAGGCGGCGAAGGAGGGGGGGGGACAAGGCAGACGTCGCGGCGGCGGAGAAGGCCATTAAGGCACGGCGCAGGGCAAAGGACAGGGCAAAGCGGCTGCAGGGAATGAAAGGCGGCGCGGCGAAGGTTTTGGGTAAGTGAGTCCCCTGAATTGATCCCCTGAATTTCAGAGGGCTAACCGACACCGGGCTAACAGTGGTTGTGCGCACCCATGTTTTGATGCCCCCAGACCTCTCCCGTAAACTATAAAGTTTTTTCAACACAAAATTACCCTTTTTCGACTCGAAAAACCAACAAATGGATACAATCACCAGCCCTAGACTAATGGAAATCGATGCGAAACGTCTCACCGAAGGGAGTATGCAAACGGGTGCGATCCGTAACATGAAGAATGCATTTTGCACAGTACTCGGTCCCCGTGAAACAAATGAGGACGCACACACGATCTGTGACCTTGACACAAGTTGGTAATCCCTGTTCCGCTCTTACTCAGTGTTTGCGTCGCCCAGGCCAGGCCACTATGCGCTGTATGGCGTCTTTGACGGGCACGGGGGCGACGAGGCGTCCAAGTTCGTCAGTGGGTCCCTTCCTGCGATGCTTGCCAAAAACAAGCATCTAGAGGTGAACCCGAAGAAGGCCCTCGAGCTCGCGTTCCAATACACGGACCGCGCCTTCGCAAGAGAACATTTCCGCAATTCGACCGCGGGAAGCACAGTAATCGTCCTGCTCGTCGTCGAGAACGATGAAGGGAACACCCTCTACGTTGCCAACGCGGGCGACTGCCGTGCTATTGTCGGCACCAAGAACGGCGAGACTAAGCCCATGTCCACAGATCACAACCCCCTCGATCCCAAGGAGTATAAGCGCATCACGGACGCCGGCGGACGCGTCATCGTCGAGTCCTACACCCACCCGACCCGCGGTGAGGTGTCCACCGGCCGTGTCGACGGCATCCTCTCGGTAGCTCGCGGTATCGGTGACCTCGGACTCAAGCCGTACGTCTCCTCTATCCCAGACGTCCGCTCGACCCCTACAGATGACCTCGAGTGGGCCCTCGTCGCGTGTGACGGGCTGTGGGACGTCTTCAGCATTGAGGAGGCCGCCGAGGCTGTCCGTCTTGGGCTCTCGACCGGCACGCCGCCCGAGATGATTGTGAAGGGTCTGTGCGATGAGGCCGTCATGCTTCGCGACAGCACAGACAATGTTACTGCGATGCTCGTCCAGTTCTGATCTATAAACAGTTACGACATCCGCGGTCTATTTATAATGCTTACTTACCTTACCTTACCCTACCATGGCCAGAATTCTCCCCCCGGTCTCCTCTCCGACATGCCCGACGAGCCACGGCCCCCAGGACAGGCCCTGAGCCTCTACCCAGGCCCTCACCTGACCAGCTAACCATTGGACTCTTGTTATGTCATCCTGGGGCAAGAGGTGAAGTGCGGCGCCCATCAACCGGAGTAGCCATTGGATGTTACTGTTGATGTCGTCCCGGGCCATGAGCATTGACCCGTGTTGAGTGAAGAGGCGCGTCATAAGGAGCAGGCCGGCGCTGGCATCGTCGTCGGTGCCGTCGGCAAGGGCACCAAGAATGGAATCGAATGAGTCCGCCAGAACATCGAGGGCCACGGCCTTGACGGCATCTCCGGCCTCCCCGGTCAGTATCGTGCCTAACACGAGCCCAGCGTTGGTGAGGAGGTCGCTATCGGCAGTCATGTCGATCCAGTGGCCCAACACGCGTGCCACAGCCTCGAGGAAGGCGTCGCTACACACCTCAGACAGCTGGGGGAGCTGCAGCATGCGGTACACGTGCCATATGGCCGAGGTGGCGGCGTTCAGGTCGGGTAGGTCGGCGTCACCGATGATGGAGGATAAAAGGGACATAACGGAGGAGTTAGCGCCGTAGACACGCGCGAGGCCCTCCCTGCCGAGGTAGTCGGGGCCGCCCGTCTCCAACGCGTCACTGAGGAGGGCGAGGGCCTCGGATCGTACCGCGGAGACGTCCACACTGATGGCGGCCTCAACCACGGTCAGGAGGTTGGAAGAGGGGAAGAGGGTGGGGAGCACGGGGCCTGCAGCCTGGACAGCGGTGGCTATGACGGCGACGGGGTCACGGAGGAGGTGGAAATCGACGTTGAGGCCTTGTGTGGCGAGCGCTGCGTTAGTCTGAACCATCCAGCCGCATCTCTCGAAGAGACGGGCCAGATAGGGGGCAAGGGACGGGGATGAGGCGAAGGCGGGGGCCAGGGCAAGGGCGACGGCTCCAAGCGCGTCGACCGTCTCGACCCACTCACCTCCGTCAGCGCTGGGGGTGCCATCCATGCGCGCTGTCATGGCCTGACAGAGGGTCTCCACTGCTGGGAGGACGGTGGCGTCAAGGTGCGGGCTAGCGGCGTTGAACACGGTGATAACGCAGTCTGAGAGAGGCACGAGGGTGTACCGGGGCGCTGTACGGAACGTCTCAGTGAACATGGCCGTCAGGCGGGCTACATGGGGCGCGATGCCGGCCTGGGCGGCGTCCGTCATCTCCGCGACGAGACTGACGGCTCCTCTCTGGGCCTTGGTGAATCGTGTGGCACCAGCGAGCGTGACGGTGGCATCGACGATGCGGGCGATGAAATCAGGGTCCTGGTGGCGAGATTCAGTGACCTTGCCCAAGGTCCAGCATGCTACGCCCTGTACGAAGGGATGCTCGCCTGATGTGGGGTCAATAAGGCTGAAGAGGCGCTCCACGACGACCTCATCGATCGTGTGGGACGCAGTCTTGTTAACGAGCCCCACGATGACGATCCCAGCCTCGTGGAGGGGCCACACGGCCTCCAGGTCCTGGGGGACGACGGCAGCGATCTCCTGGGGCAGGGAAGCGATGGAATTGGCCGATAGGAGCGCCTCTGCGATCCAACCAACGACTGGGGAGAGGTCTGTAGGGTACGAGGCGATGAGACCGTCGAGGGCCTCGAGAGCGGGCTTCCGGAGCACTCCATCGGCGTCTTGTGTCTCGTTGGCGGTCTGTGGGTTAACGGAACGCGTTGAGGCCTCGGAAGTCTCGCGGGCAACGACGGTATCGATGTCCTCGATGTCGTCGGGCGTGTAGACCACAGCCCCGCAGAGTTGGAGCGCGATGGTCGGTAGCCGCTCCTTGATGGCACCTCCATCGGCCGCAGACAGGCGCTGGAGCTCAAATGGCCGCTTGTTGAAGGTTAAGAGGTCAAGGAAACGCGCAGCAGCACGCCGGGTTCGCTCAGCAAGATGTTGAGCCGCAAGAATGGGGCAGACGAAGTCGAGCACGGCCGGCATGTGGTTGGGGCGCGTGGCCTGTTCCCCCCGCTGCATCGGGAAGAGAGCGCTGAGCTTGGTGTCGGCTACGTCCTGTAGCAAGTGTAGCAGCTCCACAGCGAGCTCCTCGGGCGCGTCTGGGGATAGCGCGGATGGGGCACGAGCGAGGGCAGCAGAGATGATGGAGGGGACCGCATGGGCCATCAAGGGTGGCATACCAGTCCACATGGCGCCCAGGGTACTCAATGCAAGGATGGCGGCGGACGCGGGGACGGTGGGTTGACCGATAATCGTCACCCAGGCCTCCATCAGACCAGCAAAGAGAGGTCGGCCGGCAGAGTCCGTACCAGAGCGGGTCAGCTTGTGTGGGGCGTCCTCGGCGATGTGATGCAGCGCCTCGAGGGCCCCAAGGCATGCGGTGCCGCCCGTGGTGACGTCTGCGAGGAGGGTTGGGATGAGCACAGGCCAATGGTCCTGCAGCGAGTCCAGCTGTGACGCCAGAGCCGAGATGATGGAAGCAGCCGTGTGTCTGACGCTGGGAAGCTCAGAGCGGGTCGTGGGCACGATGTGCTCCGCGATAACGGCCATGACGTCCATCTGTTGGCCCTTGATGACCCGTGGTAGTAGGTTCTTGAGCTGTAGACCGGCCAGTTGCCGAATATATGCGTCGGTATCCTCGGCGCAGAAGACGTGGAGGAGGTACAGCGGCAGAGTGGGCAGCTGGTCGACAAGCTCCTCAAAACGCTTCAGAACTGCCTGTTGAACTTCGTTATTCCCTACGCGGGCCTATGTAAATGATCCTCTAAGTACGTACCTCTCCTAATAATGACAGAGTTCCATCTAAATACTGTTGCTCGAGCTGCATTCTCGTTCTGGACTCACACGACTATAAACTTTTTCTTAAAAAACAGCTTAGTCCATCGCAGACATCGGGAAAGTCGGTGAAAACGAAGATTTTTACACTTTACACTACAGACCGCAATCCTCCTCCGGCTCCGCCTCCGCCTCCTCCTTCAGCGCCTCCATCTCGGGGTTCCCCGTCACGGCCTCCCCCGTCTCCGTCACTTCGTCGTCCGTCTGCACCCCGTCCTCCTTGAGTGCGGCGGTGCCCTGCTCTATCCCCGCCTCCGCTGCGGCCTTCTGTTCCGCGCGTTCGACTCTCTTTCTCTCCTTCTCTTGAGCCTTTTTAGTGAGGAGCTCCTCGGGCAGGTCCGAGCCCATCCACTCGTCGTCGCTGTCATCCACAACATCCTTGTTGTAGTGGCCCACCTGCCACGCGTTCAGGACGGCGGAGAGCGGCCCGATATAATCGTTCCGAACAAGAGTGGAATCGGAAACATAGAACGTTGAATCAGGGCAAGCCTTGGACACTGCCTCGGTGAACGAGTCGCACAGGTCCTTGATGATGTCCTTCCCGAACTCATACGACACGCAGTCCAGCGCCCGGAACGTCCTCATGGGCTGCACCTTCTTGAAGGGATTAGCGGAGGCCCGCGTCCCTACACGTTCGGAGTCGAGCATCACGCCGTCCACAGCGACAGCCTTGTGATGGATGCGGATGCCATACTGCTTGCTGGCGCCCATGTCCAGCAGCTTTGTCAACGACAGCTTGGGGTAGCGGAAACGGCCCCGCTCAATATGGGTGATGGATGAGAGCGGCGTCTCTTCGTAGCGCTCGACCTGCTTGACGTCAAAGTTGTATTTGATGCGCCAGTAGCACTTGGAGCCGAGGATGATGACTCTCTCTTGTTCAATGTTGAACTGGTTGATTGAAATAAGGACAAATCCCTTCCTAAACTCGCCCTTTGGAACTAGAAGCTGCTTGCAATGTGTAATGCCGTCTGGGTAACGAAGAAAACGTGCGGTACTTACCAATTTGACGCTGAATGACCTCCTTCTGGCGTTCAGTGGCCATAAGTCAGTCCTCTGTCTTGAGAGCCTGCCTGATCCAGATCCAAAAATATTTTTCGCGACACGTGGTGACATACAGCGCGTTTGCTGAATAAATAACGATAGGGGTCATGTTTTCATTGTGCGATTTCACTTGACTGGCCAAAAGTAAAAAATGAAATGAGGCAGCAACACATTGGCAATGAACTAGGACAGCGCATCTGTCAGTTATCGATATTTTGCTGCCTTAAAGCAACTGTATGTCGTTTCCGGACGAACCGAATTTTCAAATTCTCGGATGGTACAAGACGCCCACGGCTTGGCCGCCATCAATTCCTTTTGGCTTCGTGCGTTTAAAGAGTGCAAGTGGCCCAAATTGCATTCCCAAGAGCTTGGCTTCCCGTTCTGCCCATATTATCGTGATTTGAACCAATCTGACGACGCAAACCTCTATATCCCACCTCCCCAAGGCTTCAACATCCTAGACTGTCTGAATGAGATCCGTCGACAAGTCATTACGCAGGACAACATCGACAACGACGCTGCGTCGGCTCTTGTCCGGCGTTTCTACAGTTATTTCCCGACAAAGGGGGCGGATGGACAGGGTGCGTATAGTACCATCTCGCGCTACTTCGGGCCGGTGGGCCAGGCGTGCGATCTCGCGTCTTTCTGGCTCTTCTTTGCGTTGTTTGAGTGGGTTTATGGTTCTGACACCCGTGTCCGTGGTTGCATTATGCGTGGTATTGATGTGGGAGCTCAACCTGCAGAGGCGCTGCTCGCGGTGGCAGACCATCTCGACATTAAGGTGCGTCAGAGTAAGAAGCGGCAGGCGATGCCCAAGACACCCGTCGCCTCCCTAAGACGGAAATTCGCGTCGGGCCGGGTCCAATCACCCGCGTTGCTCGGGGCAGGTCGACCGGGCATTAAGTTTGATGTCCCCGAACCGGCCACCCCAGGTAACATCAGCCCCGTCCTCAGGAAGATCGCCGGGCTGGGTCTCCCACGCACCCCGGCCCCCCCGTCCATCGTCCAGACACCCAACCCAGTCCCGGCCCCGATGACGCCTGAGCTCGACCATCATGAGCCTCGCACCCCCACCCGTCCCCACACATCCCGGGTGCCCGCGTCCATTCTCCGATACGCCACCCCGGACGCTGGGTCATTCATAGCACTCGAGTCGCGCGCCACCACTAAGCAGGAGGCGGGGCGCCTCGACTCCCCCGTGGTCGCCACACCTGTCCGGCGGTCCGCGCGGCTCCGTAAGGCGGGGGCTATTTCAGGGGAGGCGGCAGTGGCGGAGGCGGGGTTCGCATACACCCCTAACCGGTACCTAGGGTAGGGTATGGTAGGGTAGGGTAGATGTCCGAAGCTCTGGAGGCGCGGGCACTGTAAATGGCACACTATGGGGTCTTAGCGGATGTACAGTTGAGTCAGACTCAAATGAAAATGGCGTGGGTGGCTTCCTCTGGCCTGCTGGTCGTGTGTGCGTCGTTTGCCGGTTCGCTTCGGATACGACTCGTGATAAGTTGAATTTATAACTTATCATGAATAACAAAACCTCACTACCATGGAATTACGCCGCGTTAATTCCATATCAAACATGATAAAACACCTTGAGGACCAAGGTGACGCATCCCACGTGAACTATTTTGATGCGATTGGCTCCATTCCAGCTCGCTATGTTCGACAAGTTCTTGGTGAGCTTATTGAGGAGTGTCCGGAGGCCAGGGGCCGCATCTCGCTTGAGGCTATCAAGGCCCATGAGCGCTTTGAGCTTGTTATCCAATCTCTGTCTGTTCTAGACATCCGCAGCACTCACCGTCTTCGGACAGAAATCGAGGCCCTCCAGGAGCTCGCCAAGGGCAAGGAGGCGCTTGAGATGACTCCCGACGTCCGCGAGCTTCTCGCCAAGATTGTTGAGGACGTCTGCACCCTCAGCGCGACTGTCGACGACTTTGTGTCCGTGTCACCGGAACTATTCCCGGATAGCCCCGACATTATCTACCCGCAGGTCGTAGGGGCCCTGGGGGTCGCTGGGGGTCACGTCCGCTCCCTGTTCGCCATCCCTGGCGTCACTGTTTCCGCCGTCTGCGACATTATCGCCGAGAACCATTTCTGGCCTCAACTCTTCTCCAACGACGGCCCTACACTCGAGCGGTGGAACATCCGCGCAAGTTCATGCACCCCATGGACGTTAACCTGCCCGGGCTCCTCCTCTCTAAGTCCCTCATCGTCCTCGAGCGATGGTACGCGGCATCACACGTTACGGGCCTCACCGCTCCCATGGCGGCGGCCCTGGACGCGATCCCAGCCCTCACGCTGTCCGTACCCGCCGTGCTGCACGCTGCCGTGGAGGATGCGGTCCATTCACCCGTCGCTGGATTCGTCCAGGCTGTCGCCGCTGCCATCGCCGATAAACCTCTCGCCCGCCGCGCAGAGATCGTCGGCAGCCTCGCTCCTGCCGTCCCCGTCACCGAGCCCGACACCGGCACGCCCCCCGTCGAGCACTCTGACCTCACCGTCCTTTCCACCCGCGGGGTCCTCGAGGACGTCCAACTCGCTATTGCCGACGGTGCAGTGCTCCGGGCGATCGTCAGAGGCCTCCTCAGGCGCCATATCGCGGTGGAGGCCATCATGACGAAGATCGACGCCCGTCTCGCCACTGTGGCTGACATCGAAGCCCAGTGGTCGGCCCTCGATAAACTCGTCGACGTGGTCGAGGCCCCCGACGACGTAGTGACCCGCCGCATCGTTGACGGGGGCGCCGCCGCCCTCCGTCTCGTCGAATCGTTCGGTGTCCTTCACGAACGGGGCCTCGCTTGGGGGCTCGCTGCTTGGTCGCTACTCGCCTCTAGATCACGCGAATCGATGGTGTCGGCCTTCATCGACCATTTCGGCTCCGACACCCCCACTCCGGAGGGCTACCTACTCGATCTCCTCATGACTTTGATGACATCTCTCGTCACTGGAGATCGGATCGTAGATTCGATCAAAACTGAACGACTTGTGGCACCGCTTCTCAATATGCCTGCTATCAACGGCCAGGACTTCATCGGGTCTCTAGAGGTCAGCCTCGACGTCCCCGGTGTGCGTGCCGTGGCGTCTACTCTCCTGCCGCTCATCCCCGACCTCTACGTTCCCACCCAGATCGACTACCCCCTGGCTGAGACAGAGAAGGTGCTGTTGCGGCCCGAGCAGGTGCGGGAGGCGGCGATGGCGTTGGCCCAGGGAATGATGGTTGAGGAGGCCAGCGTTCAAGAGTATGCCGAGGAGTTCGTGTTCGTTTAGGGTAAATTGCAATGGGGTTCATGTTGGTGATGTGGATGTCCAAGGCAGTTATGGGGTAGAATGGCGCTGCCTATTGTATCTTGGTGATAGGAACGCGCGTTTAGTCGTTCGTTACAATCTTTCTGTGTTCATGTGTGTCAACCGAGATAAACCTGGAGATAAACCTGGTCACAACTCTACACAGCAGGCTGGATCGTTGAATAGTGCAAGATTTATGCACGCGACGCCGTCTATGCTTGATGTTTGCGGTATACCTACTCTAATCCCGATCGACCCAGACACCAAGAGGTGGAGTAGCCAAAGTAAGGTGGGGGCGACGCTGTGTGAAACATTGGGTTCCAGCCCGACCTGTGGTCCAATAGCACGGGTTTGGGGGCTAATAACAGTAGAGGGGAGTCAATTCAGGTTATTATTTGCAAAGAATTATTCTTTACGGTCAATGACATCTATCTTTCAGTAACCGGCAGAGGGGCTGGATCGCAGGCCCGGGAGGGTCATCGGACCACACGATTGATTATCACCCAAAAAGTTGACGACTGGCGTGTGTCAGCTGAGACGAGGGTGGCTTAATAAATAGTCGCATTTTATTTGAAAACATCGCTACACACAATAAAGCTACAAACGTAGCTGTTGGGAAGAGCACGAGACATGCCGGAACAAAGGACGGAGTGTCAGGCCGAGGAGATTTATAGTCAGACACCAAAACGGTACGAGGCCCCAGAATAGACAAAAAATCACTTCTAAATTGGGTTTGGCAACATTGTTGCGGGGTTCCCAGCATCAAGATTCGTTTACACAAAAGTAATAAGTAGGCATCGGCCGGGATTTGAACCCGGGACCTCCTGCACCCTAAGCAGGAATCATACCCCTAGACCACCGATGCTCGATAGTGATAAAGAAGGTTATTCATACATGTATAGATACTCACATCCATATTAATCTAAGTGTCCAAACAAAAAGATAGCTGAGACACACCCAACGGGGGGGAAAGAGATTTATGACTGCTCCACGCGGCT
>PPCM01001265.1_pt1 | contig 12242 bp, 4 predicted proteins | sample 1555541 | NCBI WGS metagenome assembly PPCM01 (sample SAMN05284479, study PRJNA326546) | Marine sediment metagenome, whole genome shotgun sequencing project. | isolation source: marine sediment | place: Germany: Wadden Sea | collected 2012-09-05 | reverse complement strand
AGAAGAAGAAGAAAGTATTTATAGCGTTCAGCACTAATAAATCCCTCGATCTAGGACACGACGGAGTCCTAGCCTAGGTTTTGTCAACCCCGGTGATCACAGAGCCTTGGTTGTTATGAGGGACTCTGGGGCCTTGGCCGACATTTTGTTTTCGGGGGCTGCTCGTTGTGCCTGTGCCCTGATCTGGCGCTTGCCCATTCCCCAGTGATCTTCCTTCCGGGTTCGGTGTTGCAGCACCTCCTCCTTTAGTCGGCTGGGTTATGGTTGGTTAAAGGGCCTCAGGCCGGCGACATCGAGCCTTGTGAGGGTTTGCTTGGTGGCTTTGGTCTGCCCTGGGTTAGTGCTTGGTGTAGTCCGGGCCTGTGCGACCCTTTCGCCTGGTGTTGGTTGGTAGGGCTCCCGTCGCCTAGCCTATCCTTTCGGAACCCCATTCCACCTTCCCCCCGACTCGCCTCTGTCAGGAGGGTCAGACATCGTTTGGTGGGGGTGCTCTTGCGGAGCCTTTGCCCGCTGGTGGCAGGATCAAAGGTTTCTTGGGTGCGCTCGAGGATACTAGCAGCCGGGGTGGTTGAGCTCGGGATGGTTGGTCCCTGCCCCAGGGTGACCCACAAGTCCTTTGGATACAAGGCCACCCTAGCCCTTGGAGTTGAGCCCTGTCCACCAGGTTCCCTGGGTTTCACGCCAGCCAGTTGGTTGTGTGTTTTGATTTCGGTTTGGTTGCTTTGGTGTTTACAGTGTTTTAAAGGTTATTTAGAGTGTGGTGTTGGTGGGGGTTGGGTTAGTTGCATTTGGTTTAGGTGATCCCGTCTTCTAGTTCTTTTTCGATGTTGGCGACTACCCGATTGACCGCTGTTATGTAGTTTGCAACTGTTTGTAGCCTGCGGTTTGTTTCGGCTTGGTCTTTGACTTCTATGAGCCTGGCCAGGGTGTGCATGGTTGGGACTTGTCTTTTGTCCCACCAGTGTTGGTCTGGGTCTAGGTTGACACTAGGTGTGGTCGCTAGTTGTCTCGCCTGGAGGATGAGGGCTTCTAGGAGGTTCCAGTCTATCTTCAGGTCGCGCATAGTTTCTTCTTGCTTTAGTATGGTTGGTTTTGCTCTGGGGCATAGGTACAAGTGTGATGTGGTGCCTTTGGCTCGTCTCTCGAGGTCTCTGACTGTTCTGGTTGTGTCCGGCGAGTTCCTGCTTGTTTGTCCTCTTACTTGTTGGAGGATTTCTATGCAACAGAGGGGGCATGCCTCTTCGTATGTGGTGTCGTGTGGTGGTGTGAGGGTGTGTGTGGCTGCTCGTTTGGTTGCTTTGCTTTTGGTTCTGGTGGGGGCCATGTTTGTCAGGGCTATCATCAGGGCTCTGATTTGCCTGGTGTTGAGCTCCCAGGACCTCCAGCCGGGGTGGGGGGGTATGGGTTTGGTCCCAGCCACTTGCTCCGGGGTGAGGTAGTTGGTGATGAAGGAGATAAAGGTGTTGCTTCTTGGGTTCTTGATTTCTTGCTGGAGTATGTTGTGTCTGGCTCTCGTGAGGAGGTGCGTGACATCTCTTCCTTCTAATGTCTGGCTTGGTTGTTGTGGGTTGTCTATGAGTCCCCTGCTCTGTCTTAGCATGCGGCCAATGAGGGTGTCTGCCGGGGGTTGTTGCATTTGGTCTCTGAGTTTGGTGTTTCTCATGCTTGGTCGGAGGGCTGCTGTGTGGAGCCTGGCACATGCCATTTGCACCAAGCCGTCCGAGGTCCTTGTTGAGGTGAGCACCTCTGAGGTTTGTCCGGCTGACGGGGTTGTTTGGGTTATGTGCGCGAGCCACTTCTTGATGATTCCTTTGGCGCCTGGGAGGGTGCCCCAGATCTCGATGCCGTATTGGATCTTTGGCCATACATGTAGGGTGACGGCCATGGCTGTTGCTTTGGCTGGTTGGCTGGGGTGGAGAAGTCCTGTCCTTCTCAGTGTGGCTTCCATTTGCACGCTTTGCCTTTTCTTGGCTTCTAGTGTTTCCTGGGCTAGCTGGTTGCCACTGCCCAGGTATAGGCCTAGATATCTGGTGGAGTTGTTGGGGCTTATGGTTGTGCCAATGTTGGTGGTGAAGGTTTGGGCTGCGGGGGAGGCTGTGACTAGTTTGTATTTGGTTGGGTTTAGGCTTAGGTGGTTTGCTTGGATGACCTTTTCCATGGCTGCTGTGAGCTCTTGTGTGTGGTGGTTGTCATTGCCTATTATCGCTGTGTCGTCCACATACATTTGTGCACGGCCGTGGGCCGGCCTGTCATTGGTTGGTTGGTCAGTGGGGAGCCACGCTTGGTTTCTCATTTCTTTGGCCCATGATGACAGCCAGTTTGCCGTGAAGATTGTGAAAAGGATGGGGGCCATGGAGCAACCTTGCCTGACTCCGCTTTGTGTGGTTTGCCATCTGTTGGCGCCTCTGACTATGATTCGGGTGTTGGAGTGGGCTTGCGCTATGCATCTAACTAGTCTGGGGTGTATCCCCATCTGAAGAAGCTTTTGTATCAGGAGGTGTCGTGGTACTTGGTCGTATGCTTTGGATATGTCCAGCAGGACTGCTGTCTTGTTTGTGTCCGTGGTTAGGTCTTGGATTAGGCATGCGACTTGCATTGTGGCCGTCCGTTTGGATTTGTACCCAAACTGTTCGGTGGGTAGCTGGTCTTCTATTTCTTTTATGAGTTGCCTGGTGATTACCAGCCCTAGCGCTCGGTATAAGATGGGGGTGAGTGAGATGGGCCGGTAGTCTTTGGGGTTGGTGAGGGACCCGCCTGCTTTGAAGATGGGGTGCACTAGCGCGTACCTCCATTGTTCGGGGACTGTACCCTCGTTGATGCTCCTTTGGATGAGTTCGGCGATTCTGGTGATGAGTTTGGGGTTTGCTCGCTTGTACATGGGTGCTTTGATGCCATCTGGGCCCGGGGCTTTGTTGCCTAGTGCTTTGATTGCTCCCTCAATGTCTTCTATGCTGATGAGGAGGGGTGGCGCTTGGTCAGCTTCTGGTATGTGGGGTGGTGGGCTGTCTTGCGGGTTGCAGGATGTTCTTGCATATTGGGCAGTCAGGACATTGGCTATTTGGTTGGTGTTCGTTTCTATTACTCCTCCTATTAGCAGGGCTTTGGGGACGCCTCCTTGTTTGGTGATGTTGAAGAACTTGTCTAGTGCTGCTTCCAGTCTGGCTTTGACTTCTTTGTGGTGCTCTGCCGTTTGCGCTTTTGAGCGCCACTTCTCCTCCCTTCCTTCTTCTAGGCTTGTGGTTTCTTGCTGCAAGAGTTGGGTTAAATGCTGGACTGTGTGCGTGTTTGCTTGTTGGTGTACCGACTCTTTGATGGTTATTTGTTGGGGGGATTTGGTGTCTGGCTTGGTGGCTGCCGCCGCCTGTCTGATTATTGATTGGATTGTGTCGTGTTCCTGTCGGATTGATGTGCTCGGAGGCGTGTTGGTGGTCAGGGTCTCTGTGTGCTTGCTGTAGTCTTTCCACTCCCTGGGATTGTTGCCCTCTATGTTAATGTCGCCTCGGCCGGCCCAGCTGAAGGACCTGCTTGGGGGGCGGGGGAGGTTCCATTGGGTTCTGTTGGTTGTGGCTGCCCAGCCGATTGTGCACTCGATGGGGTTGTGGGCTGAGTGTCCCTTGTGTCCTGTTCTGTCCTGGTGTATGGTCGTTGTGGTGGGGTTGATGACGCCCCTGGTGATGATGTAGTCTATGATGGTGCCTGCTTGGTGGTTTGTTGGCGCTGTGGGCGCTGTTACTCTTAGGTTGTTCCTTGTGATGAAAGCTGCCCAACTCGGGGTTGCTGTTGCTCCTGTTGGGGTTCGGTTGATGTCTCCCATGATGACCAGCGGGGAGGTGGGTGTGAGGTTGATGCGCCGTTGGAGTCTATCGAGGAAATCATCGAGTTCTGCTACCGGCTGGCCAGTGTCGGGGGCGTAGACGTTGACTACATGTAGTGGAGGCGTTGTGCATGATAGGACAGATGCTAGTCTTGGTTCTGTGAGGGGTAATGCTTGTGTTGTCCACTTGTCCTGGTGAAGTGGGTTTAGGATGGTTCCTACTCCTTGGTAGTAGGTTTGTTTGATGGAGGGGTCCGGTGTGTGACCGGAGAATGCACTCACAGTCTTTCTGCCTAGTCTGGGCCTGTATTTGGCTGCTTGGTGGGTTTCTTGTAGGCATATCATGTGGACTTGGTTGTTTTGGGCGTGCCTGATGGTGGCTGAGATGCTGGTGGCGTTAGATGGAAGGTTTCCTTGGCAGTTGTATGAAATAAACGTTGCTTGCTGCATGATCGCTTGGTGTTGTTGAAATTGTTGTTGTTCCGCTCGTACTGTTTAGTGCCAGGTCTGCCTGGGGGTTTGGTGGTTTCTCGTCTTTGGCTCGCTTGGTCTTCCGGTTCTTGTGCTCGGTCCTGTGCTGTGTAAGTAGGATTTTCCCCCCCTTTCGGGGGGGGGGCTCATTTCCCGTCGCATGCTGGCTGTTGGTTCAGCTGCAACCTCCTCAACAGCCTGTGAGCCTACATGTCCATCCGGTGCCCTAGGAGTGCTTCTGTCGGACTGGGGGGGGCCGTGATGCCTTCCCTAACCATACGCCTGCCAGCCGGGTGTTCACCCTTGTATGGTAAAGAAAAAGAAGAGTTGTGATTGGTCTGCCGTGTTTGGTGTGGAGTGTAACTTGTTTTGGGGGAAAGGGGGAGGTTGGTTGATCGTCTTTGTGCCTTTTTATTTTTTGGTTGTCGTTTCTTTTTGTTGTTTTTGCTTTCTTTTTGGTAATTAGTTTTTTGTATATATACGTTCCTTCCGAGTGTGATTAGTGGCCGCGTGCACTATCAAGGATGGCTTTGGCCATCGCTTCTGGGTCCTGAGATAGTCTCGTCATGAGCTGGAGGATGGCCTCCGTTTGCGTGGTGTGTTGTGTGGTCGCCGGGATGGGGTTGGGGTTGGGCGATGTTGGTGTGGGTGGCGCGCGCTCTTGGGCTGCCTTGTCTGGCGTGTTTCCCGGGGGTGGTGCTGGGCCCCATAGTTCATCTCTGGGTCTGGGTTGGGTTGAGTTGTCTGTAGACATCTGGGTCTGCCGCTTTGTGGCTTGGAGTGCCGGGGCTTTGGTTTTGAGGTGGCCGAGCTCTCTCTCTAGCTCCTGCTTGGCTTTTTGGAGCTTCTTCTCGACCGCGGCTTGGCGGGTGGCTTTGCGTTTGGCCTCTTCAAGGTCGTCTCGGAGGGAGGCTACGCTTCGATGGAGGGCGTCCGTTTCGGTGGTCAGGCGTGTGTTCTTCTCGTGTAGGTCCTGCCTGGCTGCGCTGGATCTGGTAACCTCCATGGCGAGCGATGTCAGGACCTTCTGCATGGCGTCTAGGGATCTGGCGTTGGTTTCTCTGCTGGCTGCTGAGTCAGCGCGCAGTTGTTCCATTGCTTGGTTTGCTTTGGCCGCCTCTTGCTCCTTGGCCCGGCGTAGCTCTTCCACCTCTTGCCTGAGTATAGTGATCTCCTGCTCGCTTGCTTGGGGGTGGGGGGCTCTCATGGGGGCGCCGGTGAGCGCTGGGGTGTTGGTGTTGGTTTGGGGCGGGTTGGGCCTTGCAGATGCGTCAATGGTGGATCGCCAGGGTGGGGTACGGCCCCACTGTGTCGGTTTGGTGGCCTGGGTCCGTGGGGGGTTGTCGTTGGGCAAGCTCTGCGTGGTAGGCAGGGGCTGGTTGTGTTCTGGAGGTGTCCAGCCTGAGTGGGGGCGCTCTTGGTGGTTTTGTGCCTCTTGTCTTGGCCAGGGGGTTTGGTTGGCGTTGCGGGGTCCTCTTCTCGCCTGTGTTTCTCTGTGAGCTCTCTGTTCACATAGGAAAGTCGCGAAGTCACGTGGGACCTCGTAGCTGGGGGGAGGGGACCCGTCGAACCGGTCTATCGTGGCCGTCCAGCGCTTGAGTTGGGCGCCTCGGGTGCTTGGTGCAGGTTGGTTCCATAGGCGCATGCGTGGGCGTGGAAGTGAGCTTGGGGTGCTTGATGTGAACGTCGTCTCCACTACCTTGGTGTGTGGGTACGTGACCTGCGTTTGGCCCATGTTGTTTCGGTAGTCATGCTTGGGGGAGGCTCTCTCTGCTACCCCCCACGCAGGGGGGATTGTTTGTGCGAAGAGTGGGAAGGGGTCGCCCGAGTGTGGGTAGCCGACGTTTGCTGCCGTGAGGCGGCTTGTGGCGATCCACGGGTACTTTTCTAGCACTTGGTTGAAAGCTTGGGTCCTGTTGTCTCGGGGGATCCCTCCAATGAGGTCGTTGTCGTGCGGGAAGAGGTGCAGGAGGTCGTCAATGGACAGTTGGTCTATCCTGCTGTATGTTGTGGTGTTTGGGAGTGGCTCGCTTGTGGTTCCGATGAGACCTAGTCCAGGTACTGTCTTGTCTGGGTTTAGGGCAATGGCTCTTTCACGCAGCGTGTCTAAGCTTCCGTCCCTCATGATAAGGACCGCGTCGTGGATATAGCTTCTGATGGTTGTGCCTGGGGGCAGCTCGTATCTTGTGTAGTCCGTCACACCAGTTCTGATCGCATCTGATTCGTATAGAGCTTCGAGTTTGGATGGTGGGGTGATGCCACGTTTGGAGAGGACTCCCTCGTGGAGGTCGTCGCGGTTTGCCAGCATCTTAGATGTCGTGTTTGTTAGGACCGGGGCTAAACGCTTCAAGTCTATCTGCTCAGCTTCTCCATACTCCCTGTCTAGGGCGTTGATGAGGAGCCCCGTGTAGAGGAGGGTGTCGGCGAGGGCACAGTGATAGCTTGGGTTGATCCGCTTGTGGTGGGGGCAGCATGGCTTGGCGGCGGCTTGGGATTGATGGCTTTTGATGTAGTCGTGCACGTGGTCCGTCTTAGCACTCTTGATGCGCCTGATTGCGTTTTTCCATTGGTCTGTGATGCGGCTTGGTTTGATCTGTGCAATGTCTGTCAGACGGCTGGCCAGGAAGTCTGGGTCCCACACATACTGGGGGTTTGTCAGGACTTCTCTTTCCATCTTGTCATCTTGGGCTAGCAGGGCCACCTGGTGGCCTCTCGCTTCGAAGTCTTTGACTATCTCGACGAGGGCGTCGGTGCAGTCTCTGACTGATGGGAAAACTAGGCCTGGGGTGAAGAGGGGCTGACCGTCTGCTCGCTTGAAGGTGAGGGGGGGCAGGCCTGTGATGCCGGCCGTGTTGTAGCACGCTTGGTCGAAAACTGCCATAGGGTAGTCCTCGTTGATTAAACCGTGGATGTAGCCTATTGTCTCAGCCTGCTCCGGGATGCTGATCGTTGCCGCGAACTCACTGACTGCTGTCAGCTTGCGTGGGGTGGTCGAGCCGCATGGTGTGTCTGTGTAGAGCCCCATCCCTTCTACATCGATCATGATGGCCACTAGGGGGGGGTCCGGCTTTGCTTGGGTGCCTAGGGAGTCCGGGGGCGACTTCCTGCCGCTGGCTCTTGTTGTTGGGGCTCTTGGTGTGTGATGGCTTGCGTTTGGCCCGTCGTGGAGTGCTTGGGGGTCCTTCACTTGGTCGCTTGGTTGTCTGGGAGGGGTTATGTCGGCTTGGATACGTTGCACTGCCTGGTTTTCAACTCTTGGGAGTCCTCTTGTCGTGGTGGGGCTGAAGCCAGGGAGTACTCTGTCTGCTGGGTTTTTCCTGGCCTTCCTGGTTCTCCTAAGGTCTACGGCTTGGGTTGTTGTTGTGTTCAGGTCCCACTGGCTTTCCCAGGTTGATGGTTGGGCTTCGTTGATGGGGAGAAGGTCCGTCCAAGACAGGAACCAGATCCTGTGGAGGAGAGGGGTGCGCGCTTGGTTGTAGAAGATTGCTGTGCTGAGGTCCCTGACAGCAATCGGGCCTGTGAAAGGTGACATGACTAGCTCATGGGTTCCTTCTCGAGTTTTGACCACTATTGCTTTCGCTGGGGCTCTGTCTCTGGCGCGTTGGTTCCAGGCGACACCTTGGGCTGTTCCTTCTTCGCTTCTGATGTTGAAGGGGGTCGTGCTTGGTGGTACGCGTGGTTCGTCTTCGTCCGGGTCCTCATCTCTGTCCCACTCGTCAAGTTGCTTGTTCATGAGGTCCCATGCAGTGCCTGGTTGGGGGCATGATGCTGGTTTGTTGGCTTGTCCGATCATACCTGCTATGGTGCGCTTCACTAGGCATGGCCAGGTCTCGTTTCGCACTGTGGGGAGATTCCACAGGGTTTTTCGGATGTCGGCTCCGATGCCCATCGCGTCGAAGGCCCGTGCAAGGTTCTGGACCAGGATTACGCAGTTTGGTTGTCCTTTGGAGAAAGCTGCTAGCTTGTACCTGGTTGTTAGCTGTGCTGGTTGCATGATGAAGGTTGTGAGAGGTTCCTCGGCTTGGTTGGTGGCCGTGATGTCCACATAGGCTGCGCGAATGGTGGCTAGGATGTCCGCTTCTCTTTGGTTCAGGCTTGGTGGGTCAGGAGGGGGCCTTTGGCCTATGTCGCTGGGATTTCCTGACATTTTTGGTTGTTCGGTTGTTCGGTTTAGAGATCTCCCTGATTGACACGGGGTTGGTGGGGTGAGGTCTCGGCCGCGGGGGGAGGGGGGGACGTTGACGTGCCTCTTACCCCTTTGGGCCGGCTTTGTTTGTTCGTTTTGGTTCGTTTGATTTATTGTGGTGCTTCGCAGTTTGGTAGAGTGGTGACTGGGGGCACTGGGGACTGCTTGGGGTCCTCTTTGCTGGCTTTGGGTTGTTGTGGGGTTGCGTGTCCCTCCGGGGGCTTCTTTTGTGGGTTCACCTGCAGTGCTCCGTGGCTTTGCGGGGTGATGGAGGTTGAGTTCGCTGGCCTGGCGCTCCACGCCTATGGATGGGCGCCCGGGCTGGCTGTTGGCTTCTACTCCGCAGCGTGATGGTTGTCGGACGTTCAGGCGGCTTCTCACCGGGGGGTAGGGGCCCTTTGGGGGGATTGGCAGTTGCTTACTCTGAGGGTGGGCTTGGGCGGTGTTAGGGGTGGCCGCACTGGCTGTGGATGGTTCCTGGTGCTGTTCATGGGGTGTTCTGCTTGCGATGTGTCGTAGGAGGGCTCTTGGGTTGTCTTGGTTGCTGTGGGGGTTGTTACTGTTTGTAAACTTTCTTTGTCATGTATCGGTAGTGTGGTTGGTGGGTAGCAGGCTGGTTGTGGCTTGTTTGATGCTGGCTTTCGCGTGACGGGGTGTTAGACGGTGTAGTTGAGCGTTCTTTTGTACCGTTTTGCAGCTGGGGGGTGGTTGAAGCTTGTTTGATTTGTCTTTGCTATTGTATAGTTTGTGTGCTTGGGGTTTAGACTTCGTTTGCTGTCTATATCCGTGTATTGATACGTGATGCACTCTGCGTTTGTCGTGCTCGGCTTAAGCTTTGTTATTTTGTTCTTTTCTGGGGGAAAGGTGCGGAGGTTGGTTGAAATAAATGTGTCTGAAAAGCTGGGTTCTACACGTTGTTTGGGGTGGTTCCATCACTATGGTGCGGTCTTTTGGTGGTTATTGTTTTCCCTTACTGTTCCGCTTTATATGTGGTGGGGAGGCCGCCACACGCCTGGGGTCTGGTGGGGGTTGGTGGTTGCTGACACTTGGTTGTATGTACACTGCTGGGGTTTAAAGGTCGCCACTTGCCTTCTTTTGGCTAGACCGTGGCCGGGTGGTTGTTACTGCCTAGTGTTATATTATTTGGACAAAATTAGGAGGATGGTGGGTGCTTGGTGGGTGTCCGGGGGTGTGGTGGTGTATACTTCGTGCCTCATGCGTTGGTGCTACCGTCACTGCTTGTGGAGGCTCGGGGAAAGGGTCCTGCGGCCTGCTTGGTGGATGGCTGGTGTTGGCCGGAGTGATCGATAATTTGGTTTTGAGCTTGGTGGATAAAAGGGGCACTGTTGTGATCGCTTTGGTGTGGTGGTTTGGTTGTTACTGGTCTCCGCTTCGTGGCTTTGAGCTGGCAGGCGTAAACCTAAGAAGCACTTTTAGACCGCGGTGCAGGGGATGGTTGAGAAGTTTCCTTCCCGTCGATGCAGAAAGGACTAGTTCCTGTATCCACTCGCCCCCGTTTAGAGCGAAAAAGAAACCAACCACCCTCATTTCAAATGATTGGGTTTTTTTTTAGTAAGTGTACCCGTCTGTGGTGGTGAACGAGTAGAGTTTCGGGGCGAGGGCCCAGTAGTTGTTGAGGTGGTTGTGCTCTATGGCGAAGGCGCCGAGTCGGGTGTCGTCGATTAGGTTGTGATTTCTAAGGGCGGTGACAACTTCATTGGTGCAGACGTAGCTGTCGGTGTCTGTGTATAGGATGCCTTTTTGAAGCCGTGGGTTGTCGAGGAGTGGGTCGTTCATGATGCGGCGGCTGTTGGCGGTGATGGCAGCCGCGATCTGAACGGGGGCGATAACTTCCGGGAGGAGTTGGTCAAACTTGAGGATGACCTGACCGTTGGGGAGGAGTGTGACATCTCTTAGCGCCTCTTCCTCGGAGGTGGCTTGGTAGTCGTCGACGACGTTTGCGAGCTCGGCTCTGAGGAGGTCTTCAGGGTCCTCGTCGAGGTCGGCTGGGTGTTCGCCTGGTGGGTGGGTTAGAGAGATGAACCGTGTGGTGTCTGTTCTGACCATCTCGGCGAATTTGCCGTAAATGGAGTTCAGGAGGATTTTGCAGACGAATTGGAGGACCTGATTGTCTTCTCTCTTGGCGCGGAGTCTGGCCTTGTAGAGGCTCTTGATGGGGCCGAAGACGGTTGAGCCGGGCTCGTGCCAGGGGTGGACGTACCCTGCTCTGAGGTTGACGGTCCAGCCCATCTTGACGGCTGCTGTGAGGTCTGTCTGGTTGAGGATCTGACTTTTGCGGTTCTCCAGTGACCAGACGACGTTGTTGTTGGGGCCCCGAGCTGGTACCGATGGGAAGAGGTTGTTTGTGAATGTTTCCCAGCGGGTTGGGTCGTGTCCGTCTTCCTCGGGTGAGGGAGGGTGATGGAGGTCGCAGAGGTAAGTTCCACACCATAGGGCAGCACAGTCGTTGGCTGTGAGGGCATCTGAAAGGATCGGATCGATCATGGTGCTGACTGGTGCCCCTATGGGGTAGTACGACTCCTGGTCGGCCATGGCAGCTGGGTAAAGGCTGTTGACGTCCACGTAAGTTAGTTCCTCACCGTGGATTTGCGGGTAGAACTTCAGGAAGCCTGGGAAGCAACGCCCACCGAAGTAGGCCCGGCGCAGCATGGTGTCGACGATGTGCGAGTCTGTTACAAATATTGATGCTGTGGGCATGGAGTACTTGTAGCAGAACATCGCAAAGCTGCTGCCGGTCGGTCTGGTCAACGGGGATGTTCCTGTGAGGGCGTTCATGGCGCCTATGTACTCGCGGGTGATGAGGGCCAGCGAGACGATGTCGTTGCGTAGGTAAAGCTCTAGGGCTTCTGCGTAGTTGATGTCGGGTTTGCCGATCATTCTTTGGATGATTACTCTCCCTTCGGTGGTGTTTGCGAGGGGACACGCAGGGAGGGGCGTTCCGAATGGTGGGGGCTGAAGGCACGACGACTCAATCCTAAACGCAGGAAGCAGGTCAGGGCCGAAGTCAAGAGACTAGCTGACGCGGGCATCACTGCCCCAAGTAAGGGACCCTTTGCAAGCCCCGTTGTGGTCGTGGATAAGTCAGAAGACGTTATACGTCTTTGTGTGGACTATACAGTGCTCAATAGTTACACACTTCAAGACAAGTTCCCACTGCCGGAGCTAAAAGCATTCCTCGCTGAAGCCGCCGGCGCGAAGTACTACGCAAGCCTAGACCTAGTCTCGGGATACCACCAGGGTCCCATGCATCCGGATGACTCTAAGAAGACGGCATTCGTGACACCTGACGATTACCAGGAATTCAAGCGGGTACCCTTCGGGTTAACTAACGCCCCGAGTCACTTCCAGCGGTGTATGCAAACGGTCCTCGCACCAGCTCTTCATAAGGGCACGCTTGTTTATATTGATGATATCCTCATCTTTGGAAACTCAAAAGAAGAGTTCTACAAACGCCTTGAACTCGTTCTCAAGTGTCTCGATGATGCAAACTTGCGACTCAATGCCAAAAAGTGTGTCATCGGTGCCTCGGAACTAACAGTAGTTGGTTTTCGAATCTCAAAGGACGGGAAGAGCGTCGATTCAGAGCGTATGAAAGCGCTACTTGACGTCCAGGCACCCCACAACATATCTGGTGTCCGTAGAGTCCTCGGTATGTTTCAATACGTTGCTGAGCTGGTGCCCGACTGCCAGCGAGTAATGGAACCGCTATATCGCCTCACACGCAACAACGAGGCCACGACCGAGTGGACG
>PPCM01001264.1_pt1 | contig 12244 bp, 11 predicted proteins | sample 1555541 | NCBI WGS metagenome assembly PPCM01 (sample SAMN05284479, study PRJNA326546) | Marine sediment metagenome, whole genome shotgun sequencing project. | isolation source: marine sediment | place: Germany: Wadden Sea | collected 2012-09-05 | reverse complement strand
TCGAGTCTACCCTGCCCGCCCGTCTCGAGGGTGTCAGTGTCGAGGGCGACCCTGTACGTCCCCGGGGAGAACACGGGGATGGGGAATGCCGTGAGAGCTTTGGTCGGGTGCAGGTTGATGGCAAAGACGAGCCCGTGCCGGATCCACGCAAGCACCTTGTTCTCGTTGTCGGTCAGAGTAATGTACTCGCGCTTGGTCAGCCAGTGCGTCCTGTTCTCGAGTGCGATCATCGCCTTCTCGAAACGGAACAGGTGCTGGTACCGCAGCAGGGGGTCCCGCGCCAGGCCCCACTGCCGCCTGCAGTACTTGTAGGACCACCCGTTGCCCTCCCGTGGGAAGTCGATCCACTCGGGGTGCCCGAACTCGTTGCCCATGAAGGTGAGGTACGCCTCGCCCGACAGACCCAGCGTCAGCAGCCGGATAACCTTATGCAGGGCGATCCCGCGCTCGATGACGGGGTTGGGCTGCTGCAGGATGGACATGCGGGTGTACATGTCGCTGTCCATCAGTCTAAACGCGATAGTCTTGTCGCCGACGATCGCCTGGTCGTGGCACTCGGAATATCCAACATATCTCTCCTGCCAGCGCCTGTTGATGAGCTGATAAGCGATCTCAGCGACGTCCCAGTCCTCGTCGCGGACCTCCTTGAGCAGCTTGACCCACATGTCGGGCACAGCCATGGCCATCCGGTAGTCAAAGCCCAGCCCGCCGTCGGGGACGGTGTTGCACATGGTGGGCATGCCCGAGACGTCCTCAGCGATGGTTATGGCGTCGGGATGGGCCGCGTGGATGAGGTTGTTCGCGAGCATGAGGTACACGAGGGTGGAAGCATCGACCGTTGGGCCGAAATACTCGTGGTAGGCGCCCGAGAAGCCGACACCGACACCGTGGTGGAGGTAGATCATCGACGTGATGCCGTCAAACCTGAAGCCGTCGAAGAGGTACTCGTTCTGCCAATAGGCGAGGTTGGAGAGCAGGAAACGCAGCGTCTCCATGTTCTCGTAGTTGAACAGGCGGCTATCCCATGCGGGGTGGTCGCCACGGGGCGGTGCGTGGAACAGGTGGTGGTCTGAGCCGTCCCAGCCGTTAATGCCGTCCACGACGTTCTTGGAGGCGTGGGAATGGACGAGATCCATGAGCACGGCGATGCCGAGGCTATGGGCCTTGTCGATGAGGTACTTCAGGTCATCGGGGGTGCCTGACCGAGACGAAGGCGCAAAGAACGACGTGACTTGGTAGCCAAAGCACCCGTAATACGAGTGCTCGGCGAGGGCCATCAGCTGGACGGCGTTGTACCCGAGCTCGGCTACGTAGGGCAGCACGTCGTCCGCGAACTCGCGGTACGTCCCGACGCGTTCCTTGTCGGTCGCCATCCCGACGTGCGCCTCATAAATCTTGAGGGACGTGGGGCGGGCCGGGCGGGGGTGCGTCATCACGTAGGGCGACGGGGGGTGCCAGAACACCGAGTCAAGCATCGGGTTGCCCGATGCCTGGTGGCAGGCGAACGTGTACTGCGGCAGCCGGTCGACCTCTTCGCCGGCGGCCGTGCGGAGAGCAACCTTGACTGTGGACATGTGGGGGATGGGGCACGAGCCGTCGGGCTTGTTCGGGATATGGACGGTCCACGTCCCGTACTCGTCTTTGGTCGCCTTGTGCTCGTGACGATCCCAGCAGTCTGTGTTAGTCGAGAAAAACGGGAGGCTTACTAAAGTCACCATAGATGCTCAATTCTTGGGCTTGGGGAGCCCACTCACGGTAATCGACACCAGTAGCAGTTGTATGTAATCCATATGTCTTGTAGCTGTCCGCAAACAGCTTCAGTCCTCCGAAATGCGAGTTAATCTTCCCAAGAGTGTCATGGTACTGATCGACGCGCCCTTGGATTTCAGCGGCGTAGTTGTTGAGTAACGGATCAACCTTGAGGACCCCTAATGACGATTCGCCTGTTGGAAACATTGTTGACGTTCCCGATCTTCCCTAGATCGTTTCACCTGTAAAATGATTTAAAAAGCCTGGGCCAGCCTCTTGCCACTTGTGATGCCTAGGGTCTTTACATCGTTCAACCCGCGCCAGTCCAACTTCTTTTCTACGTAATATAAAAAAGCGTGACCGATTGATGCACAATCACCGATCAGAGTGAATAATAGATACGAAAGGAATCAAAAAATGATCGATCACACCGGTTGCCAGAAAACACCGACAAATGTTTCCGGAATCTACATTGCGGAATTCGTTGCGAACTCTGATCATGAATCAAGTGACCGATCATGCGACCGACACGTCTCTCGTTCCTCCTTCTCCTGCTCTCTCTACTCTCCGCCGCGTTCTGTTCCGCCACAATCCCCGCTGCTGAGGGCTGGTCTGTGCCCTTTGCGGCGACTGTCATCTCTCGGATCATCAAATCGGACGTCACTAGGCTGATTGTGAAGCACGAACCGACAGACGTCGTTCTGGTGGTCGATGGCGGCCTCTCCCGATCAGCGAGGGCCGGCCTAATGCTCGGCTTCCTTGAATTTAGCGCGCTCTTGAACGACAACGATCGCCTTGGAATCATCCTTCTTGACGGCGCAGATACGTTCGTTTATCCAATGAACGACGGCATCCTCCGGCCGGGCCGCCCCAGCGACGTCGTTCCTGCGCTCCTCGAACGCGAGCTGGGTCGGGATGGCGACACAACCCACTTTCCTAACCTGGACCAAGCCATGTTCAGCGCTGACGAGGCGTTTGCCCAGCTCAATGTTCTCAGCAACCCAACCGTGTTCACCATTGCCACCGGCCACCCTATATACCTTGGCGCCGAGCTGCCCGGGCGAGTCGCTTCCATAGCGCTCAATGGACAGGCCCAGCACGTGCTCGAGACTCTCCATGGACCCACAGACACACTTCCAACACGTATTTATGGCCCCGCGCTCGTTGGCCTCCCCCTGGCCATGGGCGCCGAACTGTCGACCATCCTTGACGACTCTGTGGCCCACCCCGTCATCCTTACGACGACCATCATCGCAATGTTCATCATCTCGTCCATCCCGGTCGTTCTGAGCTGGACGTTCGTCATCTCGGCCTTGCTCGTCGGTGCCGGCGGCTTCGTCGTCGCCATCGTCGCTGGCGGCGTCCTTGCTGTGACCTTGTCCCGGGCCGAACGCGTGCACAAGCTCAAGAAGTACGAGGGTCTCACCGAGCCCAAGAAGTCGCCGCGGACCGTCGGGAGCCACTTTGTCGTGTGAGCACGACCCGGATAAACGATACACTGCTGACACTCACTGACTGATGGGTAGTCTGACACTGCAGTGCTGGGTCGTGTGAGCTCACAATAAAGTATCAAGCAGGCTATCTGATGTGTCGCCACCAAATCCAGAGTCTCGGCGCAGCTTGGTCACTTGGGCAAGGCGGCGCTCGGCCTCTGCTCGGAGCTCGGCCGCCACCGCCCTGTCGTGTTCTGCTTCGACACGGGCCTGTGTCGCTGCGACGACCTCCTTCATGTACACCCCCTTGTTGGCGGCGTCGGCCAGCTGAGCCATCTCACGATCAACGGCGGCTCGGTCGCGGGCAATCTCTGCGGCCATGTCTCGAAGCTTCTGGGCCTCGACAGCGAGGCGAGACTCTTGCTCGGAGAGCCGGTCTTTCAGATCATCAAGCGTCTGGCGCTCGCCACGAAGACGGTCAGCAATCCGCTTGATTTTGTTCATGATTGGAGCCGGTATTTGCTCTGTGAGCGCAAGAATTGCCGGACTTAGTGTTGATTGCATCTCATACTTGGTTGTGGTGTACTGTCGCTCGGTATTCATTGACTTTGGCCGCAATCATGGCTTGGCAAAGAGCGCAAATGCAAAAATGACGCAACACAGTCTACTGGGTTTGTGTACCAGTGCCACCCTTCCCTGCGACTCCCAACCTCATCAGCAACCCCATCGTAAATCGCAGCGATCTTTATTACCGCCGACCTCACATGACGAGTCCTCGCTTGTGGACGACGCTGCGGTCCTCCTCGTACTCCGCCTTGGTGATCATACCACCGTCAAACGAGCTCAACTCACTCAAAATGCTCGCCCCGACCCAATTTGCGATCGCGGCGTTCGCCGGAGCATGCAGCCTCAGCTCGGCACCCCCAGGCGCCTCCTTCACGAGGCCGTCCAGCACCCTCCGGGCCAGCCCCGGTGCCCTGCAGCACCCCCCGGTCAGCAGGACCTCGCCCCACAACGCGGCCCTCGTGGCCATGGGGGATCTATCAACGGCCTGGATGATGGTCCGGGGGAGAGAAGGGGTGTCCCGACCCAGGAGGCCAGGGTCGAAGAGAGGCTCCCAGCACCTCCATCGCTCGTCCCCGAGGGTCACGCTCTGCCCGTCGGGGAGGGTCACCTCCTGGGCGGGGATGGCCGCGGGGGTCGTCTTGATGGTGGTCGCCCGCTCGAATAAGGCGCGAATGGCCTCCATTTCCGACGTGGTAGACATCCCGTACGACGCGGAGCACCGCATTATGTACTGCAGGTAGTCTGCTAGGTCGAGCCCCCCCAGGTCTGCCCGGACGATAGCCGCGTCGGACGCGAAGCCCTTGAACACGGGGATAGCAGTCATGCTGCCGTGGCCGACGTCAACGGCGACCCCCGTGGTCTTTCCGGCGGCGTAGAGCGCCATGATGCCCTGTGTCGGGAACATGAGGGCGGGCGCGTTGAGCGTTTCAAACATAATCTCGGCCGTCTTCTCGCGATCAACGAGCGGAGTGAGCGCAGGCTCGGTTAGGACGATGGGTTGGTCGTTGCTGGGCTCAATCTTGAGCTCCTTGGTCAGGATGTGCTCCCAGATGAGGGTCATGTCCTCCCAGTTCTTCACACGACCGCGGTGTATCGGCCACGACAGATTGAGCACACCCCGAAGCTCCTGTGCCTTGGTGCCAATGTATTCCGATGCCATTTGTGCCGTTTTGATCACAGCTTTGTGTCTACTGCGACCAACCCACGTGTGGAACGTCACAGAGGGGTTGTCAAGGCTAGCTAGGCCGGCCTTTGTGGTGCAGCTTCCCTGTGTAACTGATTCACGCTCGGCAACTTACTGTATCAATGCAGACAGCCGGAGATAAGGACATTGTCGTCGCGACTGAAACTAAAAACACAAAGTACACAAATCAGCCGGCCCATATAACTATTTATTCCACATCTCATTGGTACGCGGGTGCTGACATGCTCTTGAAAAAATGATTTACAGATTTCGCGGAAGTGGCGGAAAGCAACAATCATGTACACTGCTGCACCTACTGCGAGCGGTACCGCGAAATACATTAACGGTGAGATGTTTCAGAAGTATGGCGATGCCGATATCCGCATTATCGGGCGTGTTGAGTCTGTAGACGGCAAGAATGCCACGCTCACTACGTCTGACAGCCGGAGCCTGATTGTTAACAGCGTACGTACTGCACACCCGATCTAACACAGAATGAGCAGTTCATCCATCCCCAGAACTCCGTTGTTCTTGTTCTCGGGCGGCCGCTTGCCGGCAACCAACAGACACTTAAGATCCAAGCTGATTTGATGATCCGCCTTGGCGATAACTTCGGTATGCATTCCTACGTTCCCCTCTTACCCAGATATGGATGCGTTTGACCAAGTCGTCAAGATGATGAATGGCAAGTTTGCCGACCTCTTCACACGGAAGTGAGGCTGCGCGCGCAGGAAAGAATAAACATTGTGGCGCCGCCGTCAGACCTTTTCTTGGATGGTGCCCCTCGGGTGGTGTCCCTGGCCTGCTCAAAATAACAGGCAGGTGTGTTCGGCCCTGAAAAACAATATCGGTGTATGTGGGCAATATGCGTTGTCAGCGAGCCGATGTCACTCTGTACCAGGTACACAATGATTATCGTTCGAAAATAAATCGAACCCCTTGCTTTCTGAACAGCAAAAACTGCTGTAATTCCACAATATGCCACCTGGGAAAGGTAAGAAGGGCAAAAAGGGGAAGAAGGGAAAGGTTGTGTTGAGTGAGGCCCCTGCTACCTCGAAACTTGCCATTGCATCCCCCGCACAGACAACCTGGCCGCAGCAAGAGGAAATCCTGAGCGAACTGCGCGGTGCCCAGACGCGAATCAACTACTTAGAGTCTGAAAACATCAGTTTACGCAACAAGCTGAGCGTCCAGACGCATGACCATCTCTCTGTCTCGACTTATCTTCAGGAAGAGGTCGAACACAAGACCACAGCGCTCCAGGAGCTCAAGGAGAAGCACGACAGGCACACTGTGGAGCTAGCACAGATTGAGGAGCGTGTTTCGGGCGAATGGAAGAACCTGCTCGACGATGCGATAGCTGAACGGGATAGACTGGTGCTTCGGAACAAAGACATCCAGCAGGAGCTCGACGACACCGAGACATTCCGCAAGGAGCGCCAGGGGATGGTGGAGCGCATCCGGGACCTGGAGAAGGCGGTGGAGAACGCCAAGGAGGAGCACATCGCCGAGGTTCGGGAAATGGACCACCTTCATCTCCAGGAGAAGGTGAAAATGAAGGACTCGTTCGACAAGAAGCTTACCGAGGCGTACACCAAGGCCGAGACCGACATCAGGGCGAACCTCGGGCCAGCGCAGAGGATGGTGCGGCGGCAGAACGACGGACTCAACGACAAGCTGAGCGCGCTGAGCACACAGACCCAGAAACTCCACGACGAGGCGACGGCATCGACCAACAAGGCGATACAGTTCAAGATTGACCTTGAGATCCAGAAGGAGCTCGTTGATAGCACGGCACGGAGGAGCACGCAGCAGCAGATGATGCTCAGACACGCACAGCAGAAGGTTGAGGCACTGAACGACGCGTTGACGGAGCAGGCGGCGGCCCACCAGGCCCAGCTGGACCGGATCGCCGCGGAACACGACGTCGAGGTGGAGGCGCTGAAGACTGACGTGTACGGGCTCAAGAAGCTCGTCCAGCTCAAGTCCGTGGACCTGGCCAAGGTCAGGGGCATCGCATCCCGCATCCTCCAGCAGCGGACGGATCTCGAGTACTTCCTCAGTGAAACGCTCGAGGAGGTCCGGGCCAGGCTGGCGGAGGAGCGGGGGGCGGACTTCATGCCCGGGCGACCGAGGCTCGGGCCCATCGCCGTGACCACCGGGCAGGAGGTCAAGGGCATGGTGTGGATGGAACGGGAAGCCGCGCTGATCAAGATGATGGCGAGGATCAATCAAAGCACCAAGTGACGTGCGAGTATGTATGATGTAAACTCCAGCTTGACGCAGATGGCGGGCAGGAAGCAGAATGGTGGCGATTTACTTACCCTACCCTACCCTACGTGTTTATAACATATCTACATATCAACCCCCCACTGGTCCCCACCCCACCCCACCCCACCCCGACATGGACTGGTTGTCGCGCTCACGGCAATAAAAGAAACGACTTTATATCATTCAGTCTGTCGACTGCACGGCTTAACTTTCTTCCTCCTCGGGACATCAGAGCAGCATCTTATCCCAGTCGTCCGCCTCCTCCTCGTCCTCGTCGACCAGCATGGGCAGTGCGGCGGCCTTGCTCGCCCTGACCGCGGCCCTCTTTGCCCTGGGGACGGGTGTGGCTCTCGGGGCCTTCCTCTTCCCCGCTGTGGCCGAGACCTTGACCTCCTTGACGTCGGCCTTCACCTCCTCCGATCGCTTTGGTCGTGCATCGAGCCCCGCCTTGTCAGCCTCCATAACGTTCTCCTTGGCAACGATCGCCCTGTCCCCGCCCGCGAGCCCCAGCATCCGGTCAGCCAGGCCGTCGGTCACGCCCTTCACCGCCTGGATGACCATCTCGGCGAGGTTCCCCCGGGCTGAGATGAACGTCTCGAGCTGTTCCATGAGGACGGTGGCCGGGATGATGGCCATCGCGGACTGCCCGGCCGACCCATCGCCCACGAGTCGGTCGAGCACGAGGTTCTCCAGCTTGGGGTCCTCTGTGACCATGGCCCCCGCCCCGCCGGCCACACCGTCCCGCTTGGTGGACTTGACGATGGCGTTGTGGGGATTAAGTAAGACACCCTCGGCGGCCAGCTCGACGGCGATGGGAGAGTAGTTGGAGGCCAGCCGGGCCCCGTCGTGCGTGACCTTGAGGCGGAGCAGGGGCACCCTGAAGGCCGGGTTGACGTCTGCCCCGCGGGTGCCGGCCCCCATGAGCTGCAGTTTATCGCGGACCATGGCCGACGCGGCGTCATCGCTGATGCCGGTGGGGATGGCGATCTGCCGGATCACGATGGGCCGGTAGTTGTGGAGGGTGATCACAGAGAGCTTGACGCAGGGGTGGGGGCGGGCGGCTACGGTCAGTAGAGCCGTGAGTTTGGGGCCGGCCTCGCCTTCAGTCAACGAGGTCGCCACGGTGCTCCCCAGCTGGAGGATGAGGATGGTCTTGTTCGTCACCGGGTGCACCACGCGCTCCGGGAGGCCCTCGGTGCACGTCGGGTCGTGTTCGTGCCCCCAAATAATAACGTCTATAAAGTGAGGTATAAATGTTATATCCAGGAACCATCTGACCTTCCGGGCACGCCGGTTCTGGTGCACCATGAGGATGGACGTGTACTCGTCCGCATCGGGCGGTGCGTGGAAGACGACCTTGCCCGTGGACAGCAGTTCGTGGAGCTTCCGTTCGTGGAGCCAACCCAGGCCGTACAACGCGACCTTCACGCCGTTCTTGGAGAGCAGCACGGGCTTGACGTGAATCGTGTCCACCGGGTTCACCTTGCCCATGTAGTTTAACCACCGTCCACGCGCCATGATGTCTAGCGCGCTGACTTGGTCGACGCCGTTGGGGTAATCGTGGTTGCCGTGGATCGCAAACATCGGGATTGAGACCGAGTGGTTCGGATCTTGGAAGTTGAGTCCGTCTACGGCGTCAAAGTGGTCTGAGGGGTCTGATTCAACGTCAAAAGTGACCTTACGAGGGCCAAAAACAGATCGGGAGAGGATATCGGCGACACGGCTGAACGTCTCCTTCGATGGTGACGATTGGTGAAACATGTCACCCCCATGAAGGATCGCATCGACCTGTCTGTCCTTCGCAATGCCCATAACTTCTTCAAAAGCAAGGAAAGAGTCATCCAACTGGTCTTGATAGAGGGCAGAGCCCTCGTATATCCCCAAATGATTGTCTGTCGTCACGAGGAACGTGAACTCGTCCGCTACCATCCCCAAAATGGTGTCCGGAACGTTTTCATTTCGGTCGATTTACAGATTCGAATTTTGTCATCAAACGAGCGGCACAGTGACAAACATACATCACAATGGGCTGTTTCAGCCACATATTTCACGTGTCATATTTGACTGAACAAACGAGATGAACTCGCGCATCTATCGTCAGGCGACCTCTCTCGGTCGGTCACTGGAGCAGGAGGTCGATGGCTACCTGATGGTGAACGTCGAAGAGTCACTTCGCGCAACAGTCCGCGATAGCATCATGAAAGAGTTTGACGCTGCGTTTGCCGAGTCCTTTGAAGCCGACGATTTGCCAGAGGTCTCTCTCACAGCCACGCTAACCAACTACAACCAGGACGGCGCGAACTGGACTCTCTCGGTCTCTGGCGTCGACATCCAGCGCCAGGATAGCAACGACGCTGAGGTCATCCACACGCCGCTTGATTCCATGCTCATCATCAAGGGCAAGGGCAAGCCTGTCCAGAAGCGCAAGAAGAAGGCTCAGGCGTGATTGGCCCCGACACAGAACAACGTCACTTTTTCATCAACGCTCTTGTTTTTTTCAGGCAGCGCAGCTCTGGGTAGCTGAATAATACACCAGTCTGAGTCAGCGAGTAGGTAGTTTATCAGTAAATGCCCCCATGCACCGACCTACATGCCACCGAGCCTCTCCCGCCTATGCTGGATGGACCACTGAAGAGCCTTGGCGTGCTGACGCTCCTTGCGCGTCCACTTGCGCTGGAACTCGCGCTCGTGCGCCTCAAAACGTTTCCGCAGCACGGCTATCCGCTCCTCGATGAGCTGTGTCGCGTTCTTGATCTGAGGTGGGTCGCATTCGAGCATTTCGTGGATCGGATACGTCACGGGATACTGCCTGCGGAACGCCTGGTCCTCGGGCGTCAGGCTATCGTCAATAACGTCCTCATCAAGGGTATAGCCTTGCTGGTCGGACTGCACAGAGTCGGCTCTCTCAGGTTTTGGCGAAGTTACCCCAATTTTGCCAGTTTTGCATTCGCTCAACAGCTGCGACATCTCAAACTGGATTCTACTTGATATACTCTCTAGGGATAGAGTCTCGCGGTCCATATCTCGTTATTCGTGCTGATTTGGCGGTTTGAAATTCTTTGTGTTCAAATAACTGTACGTTTAACGATAAGTCCTACGAAAATGTGAGATCAACAGTTATGTATTAGACCTAAGATTTCACGCAGTATGTTTGTTCACCAAGACTATAAATCGACCGAGAGTGTTTGGCTACGACTGGGTCATTCGAGTCGGTGCAAACAATCAGCGGACAGGCTGTGATAGTTATTTAGGTCTCCATGGCCAGGAATGTGTTGGGTGCACCGTCTCATTCCCGAAAACTTCAGCACGGAAAATGATCAAGATCGGTCTTCTGTTGTCAGATAAAACACGCGTGGCTGGGCCAAAATACCGGCGCCTGCTGGATAAGCCGATTGTCAAGCGAAGTCAATTTTCAAGGCATGTTTCAACGACCAAATGCTTAGCCGCCTTCCTTCCCTCGATAAGGTCCGCCTGGACTACAAGTGCGTTATCCCCAAGCAGCTTGCCATACCACACGTCACCAAGCGTTCGACGATCACCGCTTCGGTCGCTTCTGATGTTGCGGACAAGTTCCCCAACACCTCCAATGCTAAGGCCGTAGACTTTGCCGCTGCTGATGCCTTCAGCGGTAAGGCTCTCCGTGTGGGTGCTGTCCTCTCTGGCGGCCCCGCTCCCGGTGGCCACAACGTTCTCTGCGGGCTCTACGATGGCCTCAAGAAGCTCAACAGCGACTCCACGCTTTACGGCTTCCTGTCTGGCCCCAGCGGGCTCGTTGATAACCAGTACAAGGTCGTGGACCAGGCTATGGTTGATGCTCACCGCAACCAGGGCGGCTTTGACATGCTCGGCAGCGGCCGCACCAAGATTGAGTCCGCCGACCAGTTCGAGCGCGTGAAGAAGACTGTCACCGAGCTCAAGCTCGACGGGCTCGTCGTTATCGGCGGCGACGACAGCAACACGAACGCTGCTGTAATGGCCGAGTGGTTCGCGGCCCAGGGCGTGAAGGTGAACGTCGTTGGTGTTCCCAAGACCATCGACGGCGACCTCAAGGACAAGGACATCGAGATCTCCTTCGGCTTCGACACTGCGACCAAGCTGTACTCCGAGCTCATCGGCAACGTCATGCGCGACGCCCGCTCTGGCCGCAAGTACTACCACTTCATCCGCCTCATGGGCCGGGCCGCGTCGCACGTCGCCCTCGAGTGTGCCCTCGCCACCCGCCCCAACATCGCCCTCATCGCCGAGGAGGCCTTCGAGGAGAAGATGACCCTGGGCCAGATCATCAACCACATGGCTGACGTCGTTGTCGCGCGCCACAAGGCCGGTAAGAACTACGGCGTGATCGTGTTCCCCGAGGGCCTCATCGAGCACATCCCCCGCATGCACACCCTCATCGACGAGCTCAACAACACCGTCCTCCCCAAGCTCGACACCCCCACCCCCGCCACCGTCCTCAAGGCGCTCGGCCCAGACACCGCCGAGACGTTCGCCATGCTGCCCGCTGACGTCCAGGGCCAGCTCCTGCTCGACCGAGACAGCCACGGCAACATCCAGATCTCCCGCATCGAGACCGAGAAGCTCCTCATCAGCCTGCTCACCGCCGAGCTCGACCACCGCACTGAGTACAAGGGCAAGTTCGACCCCGTCAGCCACTTCTTCGGCTACGAGGGCCGCGCGGGCCTTCCCTCCAACTTTGATTGCACGTACTGCCTCGCCCTCGGGCTGACTGCCGCCTCCCTTATCAACGGTGGCCACAACGGCTGCATGGCTGCGGTCCAGGGCCTGACGTCTCCGCCCGAGGAGTGGGTCCCCCGCGGTGTGCCCATCACCGGCATGATCAACATGGAGGTCCGGCATGGCGCCGCCAAGCCCGTCATCAAGAAGGCCCTGGTCGAGCTCGGGGCCCGCCCCTTCGGCCTCTTCAAGGAGCACCGTGACAGCTGGGAGGTTGAGGACGGGTATGTGTGCGTCGGCCCCCTCCAGTTCGAGGGCCCCTGCTCCATGAACCCGCCCATCACCCTCCTCGCCGAGCAGGAGTAGG
>PPCM01001262.1_pt1 | contig 12250 bp, 8 predicted proteins | sample 1555541 | NCBI WGS metagenome assembly PPCM01 (sample SAMN05284479, study PRJNA326546) | Marine sediment metagenome, whole genome shotgun sequencing project. | isolation source: marine sediment | place: Germany: Wadden Sea | collected 2012-09-05 | reverse complement strand
AAATTCAAGTGTAGTTTGATTCTTTGGAACTCTGTATAAATCCAATGGATGACCTGTAACGTATACACCTAAATATTCTAATTCTAAATCTAAAACCCAACTTAATTTTGGATCTGGTAGATCAGGATATCTAACTTGGTTTGCAACTGTACCAAATAAAGTCATCTGTGATGTTTTACTTTCAGATTCTTTACCAATTTTTTCATGAACTGCTAATAATTCAGCTCGATTATAAATAAAATTATCAAATGCCCCTACAGAAATTAAAGCTTTTAATACTCGTTTATTGATCTTACCTAAATCAACTTTATTAACAAAATCTTGATATGAATTATATGGTCTTTGAGCAATGATTTCATTAACTGCTTCATTACCTAGATTTTTAATTCCACTAAGACCGAATCTAATACCTTGTTTCTTGTATTGCTTTTCAACTAAGAATTCTTTTTCTGAAAAGTTAATCTCAGGCTGAAGAATTTCAATACCCATATTCTTTGCAGCTTCAAGATAGAATGACATCTTATCAGGATGCTTTGCATTTGAACTGATTACTGAAGTCATGAATTCAACTTCGTAATATCTTTTAAGATAAGCTGTTCTGTATGCAATTAATGCATAAGCTGCAGCGTGAGATTTATTGAATGAATATGATGCGAACTTTACGATATTATCCCATAAGTCGTTTACAACTTTTTCTTTCATATCAGAAAACTCAATACAACCTTTCTTGAATTTTTCTTCCATCTGCATCATAAGATCAAGTTTCTTCTTACCGATTGCTTTACGTAAAACATCGGATTCACCCATAGTAAAATTAGCTAGAACTCTAGATAACTGCATCACCTGCTCTTGGTATACTAAAATACCATAAGTTGGAGCTAGAATTGGTTCTGCTTTTGGATGAACATATTCGAATTTTTCTTTACCTTCTTTTCTTGCAGCATACATAGGAATGAAGTCCATACTTCCTGGCCTATATAATGATAGAATCGCAATAATATCTTCAAAGTTAGTAGGTTTTACTAATCTTAAAGTTTCTCTCATACCAGCACTCTCCATCTGGAAAGTTCCAATACTATTAGAGTCCCTTAACATTTGGTAAACATTATCATCATCAAGAGGAATATTTTCAAGCCACTCCCGATCTTTACCAATCATCTCAAGAACGTTTTGAGTAATATTTAAAGTTTCAAGTCCTAAAAAGTCGAATTTTACAAGTCCTACTTCTTCTACTTCATGACCATCTAATTGTGTAACAACAGTTCCATCTTTAGTATATACAGGTGTATAATCTTCAATTACAGATTTACCCCAAACAACACCACAAGCGTGGATTCCTTTATGCCTTACACTCCCTTCAAGTCTTTGAGCAATTTCGAAAACTTCTGGATATGATTTTTTATAACCTATTAATTCAGTATTTGAAAGTCTACCAGTATCATCTTTTAGATCAAGTGATTTTTGAATAGTTTTTTCATTTACATGTTTAGTAATATCATTTGCAACAGAGAATGGTACTTTGAATACTCTAGATACATCTTTTAATACAGATTTTGCACTCATTGTTCCAAATGTTCCAATTAATGCAATCTTTTCTTCGCCGTATTTATTTTTAATATAATCTAATGCTACGCTTTTATCTCCAAAGTCAACGTCAAAATCTGGAAGAGAAATCCTATCTGGATTAAGAAACCTTTCGAATAGAAGACCTAAACCTAATGGTTCTAATTGAGTAATTCCAAGAACGTATGCAACTAATGAACCTGCACCTGAACCTCTACCTGGTCCAACTTGACATTTCTTCTTTGATTCACGAATGAAATCTGCAACGATCAAGAAGTAAGTTGCGAACTCCATTTTGTTGATAACTGAAAGCTCGAAATCCATACGTTTCAATGCTTCATCATAAATATCAGTATTATCATATTTTTCATGTAATCCAATTTCACACATTTCTCTTAAATATTCTTTATGTGTCTTACCATTAGGAACTTCAAAATCTGGAAATACGTGATGCCCTAAATCAAGTTCTACATTACATCTTGCAGCAACTTCAACAGTGTTATCAATAACTTCAGGGTGATTTGGGAATCTCTCTCTCATCTCAGCTTCTGAAGTAACATAATAACCGTCACCTTTGAACTTGAATCGAGTTGGATCGTCCATAGTTCTATTTGTTTGAATACAAAGCATAACCTCGTGTGCTTTTGCATCTTCCTTTTCTAAATAATGAGCATCAGATGTTGCAACAACCTTAAGATCATACTTCTTAGCAAGATCGTAATACATCATCCTAACTTTATCTTCTTCAGGAATTTTATGATTTTCAACTTCTAAATAGAAATCTTCTTTACCAAAAATATCAATATAGTCTTCGATTAATTCATTTACTTTTTCTCGGTCATCATGAATTGCAGCTTGTGCAATATCATTACCAATACAAGCAGATAAACAGATTAATCCTTCTCTATGTTCTCTTAATATTTTTTTATCGATACGAGGTCTGTAATACATTCCCTCTTTAGAATTTGCAATTGAAATAAGTTTGATTAAATTTTGATATCCTGTATAATTTTTAGCTAATAATACAAGATGATATCTTTTTTCACCTTTTACTTTTGTACTTACATCATCTACAATGTATGCTTCAGTACCAAAGATCAGTTTTACACCAGCTTTTTTAGCACATTGGTATTTTGTTACAAGTGCTTGGAGATTTCCGTGTTCTGTTATTGCAACAGTATCCATTCCAAGTTCTTTAACCCTAGAAAATAACTTTTTAACTTTAATTGTCCCATCAAGTAAACTATGTTCCGTATGTAGATGTAGATGCACAAAACCCATTATTAATTCCCTCAATTCAATAATAAAATTTGGTAATATAATTTTAATGACAGAGATCCTTTTTAAATATGTGTAACTACTGGACTCGTCGACAAATTTTATTTCAAAGTATTTTGTAAATAATGTAAATATTTGTGAAATATCTGTGCAAATCGGAATTATCCCTTATGATTATATATTCAAATATTTTATAAATAGGTGATAATTTCTTCGGATATGGATATCATTAAGTGTACAAACGAGAATATTGAAGATTTAGCAAATATGCGATTAGATATTTATCATAACTACCATAATGAACCTAGTACTAAATTACAAGAAATTCTAACTGAATTTGAATTAGATCATGCTGATGATGAAATATTCTATAGTAGTTCTGATTCCAAACTTAATGGATATGTTGCAATTAAAGATAATTATGTTTGTTATCTATATACTAATCCTGAACGTGAAAAACAAGGAATTGGAAGCACATTATTACAATTTGCAGAAGATTATATGAAGGACTCAGGACATGATAGTGTTACACTAAATTCATATTTATCAAGAATTAAATTTTATGAAAATCGTGGTTATGAATATCGTGAAAAGAAACGAATGATAAAGTATCTTTAATTAAATTACATAATTAATGATTTGAAATTATCATTGTGGAGTAATAACTAAACGGAACATTTATAACTAATAATTCAATTCTTTCTCTATGTCTAATTATATTAAGCGTAATTTTAATTATATACCAAATCAAGTAACTCTTGAGGGTATAGATGAAATTCAAATTCTTTCTATGGCATATTGTCTAAAACAAAATGTTGCATTATCAGGACCTCCTGGGGTTGGTAAAACTGAACTTGTTGAAGAATTTGCAACATTGCTATCTAAAAATGGAGATAGTTTAGAGAAATTGTTTGATATTACTTGTGATGAATATATGACTGAATCTCCAATCGTTGGCTATCCATCATTATCTACAACTGAAAATGGAACATTTAGTAAATGGGTTAATGGTATAGCGTCAGATGCTGCTGAAGAAGGTGGGATTTTGTATTTAGATGAGTTTGATCAATTATCAGGTACTGTTCAAAAAAGATTAAATTCACTTTTTGATGAGAGACGTAGAATTAGACGAAAAGATGGTAAAAATATAAATGCTGAAGATGGATTTTTTTCAGTTATATCATATAATCCAACTGAAAAATTAATGCGAGCAGATCTTGAAGATTCTGTTGCAGATAGATTTATTCATATTCCTTATAATTATTTACCATCAAATCTTGAAGAATCACTTATCTTAAAATCAGACATAGAACCTCAAAATGGTTATAATGTCGAGAAAAGAGGTATTCTTTTTTATGACAATAAAGTTAAATTCCTAAAAGAAGAAGATAATAATTTTGTAATGCTAAATTCTTATGCATCCTTAGATGATTTAGTTGATATATTTAATTTAGATGATAATTCCCTTTTTTTAACTTATCAAGTATCAGTTTCTAATCAAAATACTCCAAATTTAAACGAATCATATGATCGAAATAAATTTGGTGAAAAATTAGTAGAATTTGCAAATCATGTTAGATCATTTGCAGATTACGGAACAAATCAATTAGATGATAATATTAAACAATACTTTACATCAAATATTGGAGAAACAACTAATGTTATTCTTCATAAACCAACTGTACGAATTTTAAAAGCTGCAATAAAACAATATGATTTCTTAATTGATCAAGGTATAAATGCTGATATAGCATCAATGTATGGAACTAGATTAGTCATAAATCAAATTGCATATGGTAAAAATGGTGCTAGAACAATTGGAAATAAATCTACTGTAAAAAGTAGTATTGAAGCAATTGCAGAAGTTGTAGGTCTTTTACCTTCAGTAGCTCAAAGAACTAATTTTGGAAATCCATAAATAGTATCTTTCTTTTTTATTGAGGTATTCAAAATGAGTGGAAAAAATAAAAAAAATAAAAAAACTCAGAATGAATCTCAACTTAATAAAACAAGAAAAATAAGTAAACAAGCAAAAGCTAATTATCAATTAGGGTTATCTCTAAATTTAACTGATTTTAATACACAAGCAGAAGAAATTATTTCTAAAATTTCATTAAGTCCTAAATATTCTTATGAAGCAGTTCTAAGATGGGGTTATCCAAAAGTCAAGGATCATCTAGATATTTTACGAACCTCTGTCATCAATAGTAAAAAACTAATTTCAAAAGCACTAATTAACTGGGATGATAAATATATTGATGAAAATTCAGGTTTTAAAAATTTAGGATTAACTATAGAACATATTCTTGCTAATGATGATAAAAAAGTAAAAAATGCATATCTAAATTCAAATAAATTTTTTATTAATGATTATAATGTTGATATTTTTGAAACTTATAAAGATAACATAGATTTCATTCTATCTTTAGGTAAAAGTAATATGGTTCAAAATAATTTTGAATTTCGTTTTAAACCATTTGAAAATGAAATTGTTGACTTAGTACAATCAAAAGTTTCCTATTTAACAAAAGCATCAAAAGAATGGAATGAAGATTCAAAAAAATCAATCAATTCAATATTAGGTACTAAATTCATAACATTTGAAGATAGAATTTCAAAAATAAATGAAAATAATATTTTAAGAAAAGTAGATATTTTAACTAATGATTTAACATTAGATGAATTTTTAAATATACCTGAATCTATTTTTCAAAATTCAAATAAAATATCCAGTTGTTATACTTTTGCAGCAAATCTAAATTTACTTGATGAATTTCGTGAAAGTATCAAGATTAATATTAAAAATGAAACTATTTCTGAATATATTGAACCCATATATGAGATAGTTAAATTAGATGAAAATAATATTTTAAGAAAATTGAACATTTCAAATTATGTTAAATCATTAGATGATATTTCAGATATACCTAAATCCATTTTCCAATATTCTAATCAAATATCATGCTGCTATAAATTTGCAGCAAACTATAACGTGATTGAAGATTTTCAAAATAATTTTAAGATTAATTTTGAAAGAGATACGGTTGATAATTATCTTGCTCCTATATATGAAATAGCTAAGTTAGATGAAGATAACATTTTAAAAAAATTAAACATTTTAAGTCATGTTGAATCATTGGATGAAATTCTAGATATACCTAAATCAATTTTCCAATATTCAGATAAAATCTCACGTTGCTATAAATTTGCAGCAAAACACAAAATGATCAATAACTTTCAAAATGGGTTCAAAATTAATCTTCAAAGAGATACTATATCTGAATACTTAGACTTTATAGATAAGTATTTTCGTAACTCAGCAATTGGGGGATCAATATATAAGCAAGTAGCTACAGATTCCAATTTTAATTTAGTTGCAAAAATTATGAATCACAATAAAGGTGATTTATATGAGTAAACCTAAAAAAACAAGAAAGAATCATTCAAATTCTAATAATATAAATATAATTCCAAGATCAAAAAAAGAGACATTAGATATTCTTTTAAATGAAATATTAACTAAAAATGATATTAAAACTATTGATAAAAAAATCAAAAAAAATCCTTATTCTCAAAAAGCAAATCCTAATCATTATGAATTATTTATGAAGGATAATAAAACTCAGGATTATTTAAAAAATTTAGATTTTGATAAAGCAAATATATTCTTTGAAGATGTAAAATTAATTTATGAAAATTATATACCTCGGATATTAGCTTATTCTGAATATTCATTACAAGCAGGACAAAATTATACTAAAACTAATATCATTAATGGAATAGAAGAACTAATAGCAATTAGCGTAAGTACAAAACAAAACTCATTAATTAAAGCTATTAGATTTTGGCCAGACGAAATGTTTTATACACTTAAAAATTATATTTTAAAAAATCATAATACTATTGAAGAAATAACTTCAGAATTATTTATTAGGGGTAGTAATTCGTGGAGTGAAGAACGGTTTGAACCCTTTACCAAAATAGCAATAGATACTATAAATAAAGAGGGTAGTGATGCATGCTTAAATGCTGTTTTTAATTTAAATGCTAAATATTTAGGTAATAAAAAAGATGATTTTATTTCAATTGGTATAAAATCTTCAAAAGAAGCAGCAAGATTTGGTGCAAAATTAGATGATGATAAATTTAACGATTATAAAGATGAAATAATTAAAATAGTTTCATCAGATTATAATTCCATAATTTCAGTTATAAATACTTGGGATCAAACTCGTTTTAAAGATACATATGAATATTTTTTGCATCCTATAAATACTAATAAAGATGATTTTTTTAATAAAATATATAAGAATAAATCTTTAAAACAAAAATGGGATACATATTTTGCATTATTTGTGAAGGATAACTTTTCAAAATCAAATTATTTCCAAATACTTACATCTTATTTTTCGACATGGTATAGTTCACATGATTATGGACCAAATGTAACTGATTTAAAAAATTATGTTGCACATGTTTTTCAAGATAAACTTTTAAGTTCTTTTTCAACAGAAAATCAAAAATCCAATTTAAACAATTTCAAAGAAAATATAAAGTTTTTAAATAAAGTAAATTTAGTTAGTACTTTTGCAACTAAATATGATAAAGAAAGTCAATGTTTGGAAGGATTAAAAAAATCTCTAAAAAATGGCAATGAAGTCCTATATTTAGATACAATTATTGAGTATTTTAGAACTCAAAGTATAGGTGGTTCAATTTACAAGACTTCTTTAAATGATAATAATGATATAAAAATTGCTGCAAAAATTCAATTAAAAGATAATATTGGTGATTACTAATGGCTTTAGATGAACTTGATATTATTTTTAGTGCAGATAATTTTTACACAGTTACATTCTCAGATGCTGAAGCAGAATTAAATAAATTAATTATGGCAAATTATGGTATTATTCCTATTAAAAAAGGTGATAAAGTACCATCAACCGATGGTCTTAAAATGTTTTTACCTCCTTTTTATTCTGATTTTAAAGATAGTAAATCAGATTTAACTACTAATAGAAATATGAGTTTATATTTTTCAGATGCAATTCATGAAGCATTACACATAACTGAAGGTACATTTTTAGTTGATTTCTCAAAATACTTAGACACTTTTGAATATAAAAATCTAGCTCATAGCATCTTCAACATTTTAGATGATGCTAGAATTGAATATAATGGTAAAAGAAATAATATGCCTTATTGGCATAAAGAACTTTTAGAAAATTCTTATGATTATTTAACATCTAAAAAAGAACATTTAAGTGATAATCCTCTAGAAGGATTAATTGATTTATATTCAACTAAATTAATTGTTAAAAACTTACCCTCACATTATAATGATAGATTTTTAGAAACAGAGGAATTAATTTTTAATCATGAAATTAATACAGAACATTTTAATTCAAATGAAATTAAAACTAATAAAGATCTTTTCAATAAAATAATTAAATTAAGTGAATCTGTTTATGGAAAATCAGTAAGACAGTCTATAACAATTCTTCCTCAAATTTATGATCTAATTACAAATGCACATAAACAAATCTTTGATGATGCTAAAGAAAAATCTGAAAAAACATCAGATAAAATACAAGAAATTGAATTAAATCTAGGGGTGAAAGGAGATACTCTTGACTTTTCACAATCACCAAATGTTGGAGATTCTTTAGAAGATATTTTAGATGCACTTCCTGAAGAAATAAAAGATGCTATGGAAAATAATGATTCCTGTAGCAATAATTCAGTAATTATATCCTCTAGGAAAGATTATGATGATGAAATCAAAAAACCTGATTCTAAAGATAGTTTAACAGTTTTAGCATATAATCCTGCAACTAATAGTTATGATGAATTTTACGATTTAACATTTAAAAAATATGATAAATCTCATCCTAATACTTTAAATTTAGATATCCACAAAGAAAAAATCCAACAAATAATCGAATACTTTTCATTATTAAAACCTAATAAACTTCAGATTAAATATCACACTCAAGAACCTGATGAACTCAACATGACTTCATGCATAGAAGCTATTGCGGATCCTAGTATTATGCACGATGCACAAATTTACAATAGTTATTTTGTAAATAAAAGAGATTCTCTAACAGCAATACTAATTGATATTAGTGGTTCAACTGACGAAAATATAGAGGGCTCATCAAAAAGAATTATTGATATTGAAAAAGAAACATCAGGAATTTTATATGCTGCATTAACAGCTATAGGTGATGAAGTTCCAGTTTATGCATTTACAGCTAAGAGAGATACAACAGTATATGAACTTAATGGTATAGATGATATTGGTAGACTTGAACCCGAATGGGGTAATCAAGATGGTATTGCAATAAGAGGAGTGATATCTAAACTTTTAGAAAAACCACAAATTGATAAGAAAATAATTGTTATATCTGATGGAAGACCTAATTATAATAATGGTATTGAAGACACATCAATGGCTTTCTTTGAAGCTGAAAATAGAAACATAAAAACTCTATATTTTAATATTGGTGCTAATACAGAAATGGGACATCCGTATTTAAATTTTGATAGAGATGATCATGATTATTTTAGTAAATTAACAAAGAATGTAACTTATGGTGCATCAATTTCAAATTCTGAACGATTACCAAGTCTTATTATGGATTATATAATGAATCATAACTTTTAATTCTTATTTCTAAATGCCAATATTTTATATATCAATTAGAACTATTAACAAATATGAAATTATTTTTAGTAAGACACGGACAAACTAATCATAATAGAGAACGTATTCTTCAAGGTCAACTAGATACTGAATTAAGTGAGCTAGGAAAAGAGCAAGCTAAAAAAGTTTCTGAAAGATTAAAAGACCATTACTTTACAAAAATATTTTCCAGTGATTTACAAAGAGCAAGTTTTACAGCTAAAGAAATTGCAAAACATCATGAGACTGAAATCATTTATGATGAAAGACTTAGAGAAAAAAAGTATGGTGATTTCACAGGTAAAAAATCATTATCTGTTGATTGGTCTAAAATTCCAGGTAAACCATGTGATCAAAGACCTCCTAATGGAGAAAGTCCAAGAGACCATGCAATACGAGTTAAAGACTTTATTGATAATCTTGAAGGTGAAGGAAATATTCTACTAGTATCTCATGGAGGTACAATAAAAGCATTACTACATGTTTTACTTGGTCGTGACATGGATGATTTACTATTTAATGTAAAACCTAAAAACACATGTGTTTATATTATTGAGAAAAAAGGAGATGAATATATTCCAATCCTTGAGAACTGTGATATTCATCTATCAGAAGAATAACATTTTAATATTAACAATAGTTCCATATTTAAAATGAAGTCAAAGCAAGAACTGGATAAATTATATCTATTAATTGATAAATTTGTAAAATCTTTCTTCAAAGAAATAATATTTGAAGTAAGTAAAGGTGCAAATATCAAGGATGATGATTATGTATATAGTTCTCTTATAACATTATATTTAAAAAATCATACTCTTATTTCAAAAGTTCTTGCTAATAGACATGATCATGATTACTATTCAGCTTTCATTCTATTAAGACCAATCTTTGAGAATACATTCGTATATCATAGATTATTTAAGAATAACAAATTAAAGGAATTATTTGAAACTAAAGATACTTCAAAGTATTCTAAAGAATTAAAAAATTGTTTAATTGTAAAGCATGGTATTATTGGGTTTACTAAGCATTATTTCAAAGGTGATTCTGAAATTTCAGATAATTTCATGTATAAATATCATAGACTTTCTGAATATGAACATTTCAATAATTTTATTCCTGGTCAATTCAAGCATCATGCAAATGGAATTAAGGTTAATGAGTTGAACAGATTCTCTTACGATAATGATAATGATAATATTCTTTTAGGTATTTTATCTAGTTCTCTTACCAATCTATTTGTTTTAACATATGACATCTGTAATAAGATTGAAGATGTAGATAAAGATAAATTGAATAAGCTTTTTACTAGTTATAATAAGATTGTTCATGATAAGTTATTAAAATAACCTTTATAAATAAACATTCATTTCTTTCTCTATGGAAATCATCAAGTATGGTCGAGACAATGAGTCAACACTTTGTCAAATGTTTCTTGATTTAGTTAATACTCGAGATAATACTGATGATATAAATTTAGAAAAGACTATTTCTGATTTCAATCGTGATCAAACTGGAAAAACTGTTTTCTACATTGGTGATGAAGATAATGCTTATGGTTATATTTCTTTGAAAGGTAATTACCTTGATGAGATTATGGTTAGTCCTAATAATCAAAGCCAAGGTTTGGGTAAAGAACTTCTTAATTTTGCTGAGGATTATCTTAAGAAAACTGGTCATTTAACTATTGAACTTGATCCTTTCGATAGAGCAATCAAATTCTATGAGTCTAATGGTTACAAAAAGATTGATGAAACTAACAAGTATAGTTCTAGTGATAAAATGTTTAAGTTATTGTAAATTTAAAAAACCTAATACTCTGCAGTGTACTTCAGAATATAACACTCTCTTTGATCTTTTACATTAGTAAATTTCGCTAGGCTCGTCTTTAACTTGTCTATCGCAACTTTCTTAGGATATTTCTGATCATACTTAACATTCATAAACTCAATCTTCTCATGAGTCTTATAATTAGATAAATTGGAAAGTACATACTTATCAGATATAGAAAACATCCCATTAGTAAAAATCAAATAGTGTTTCTCAATCAATGACTTAAGTACAGGAATAATATTCATGTTACCAGTCTTTGCAATAATCTGCTCTTTACTAAAATTCTTTAACTGGAATGAACTCTGTAATGTTTTAAGTTCAACTTCAGATAACTCATTTAATTTAGGTAAGAATGCAAATTTATAATTATCAATATCAGTAATGATTGAACCACTGATCTGTTCTAATAAAATATTAAACGGAGTTCCACTATTATTTTCACATGAGAATAATACAGCAGGAATCATATCTTTCTTAATATTCTTAATAGGTTTCTCAGACATTAACTTCATGTCTTTCTCACTAACCTTAGGTTTAATGATCGCAGTTACAGGTTCTTCATTATGCTCTTTTAAATCTTCAAAGAATTTATCTTCTTCAACTTCTGTTACAGCATCTAAAATATTAACAGCTACACCACCGTGCTTAGAACGCCGAGGTCTAACATTAACAAACAATGGCATATCAACTACACCAGTTACGAGTGATGTTCCAATAGACAAGTTTCTAATCTCTTTTTCAGATTCAGAAGTTAAACCTTCAACTGAATTAGTTAGAGCCTTAAGATCATTAGGATTTGTAACTTTAAGAATAATTTGAGTAGTACACTGACTAAGTACAGATTTATCTAATCTTGCTGGTCTTTGTGAAATAACTGCAAGACCTAAA
>PPCM01001261.1_pt1 | contig 12252 bp, 4 predicted proteins | sample 1555541 | NCBI WGS metagenome assembly PPCM01 (sample SAMN05284479, study PRJNA326546) | Marine sediment metagenome, whole genome shotgun sequencing project. | isolation source: marine sediment | place: Germany: Wadden Sea | collected 2012-09-05 | reverse complement strand
CTCGACCTGCCCGGGTCCGTCGTGAAGGTCGCCCTCTTCCATCGGACCATCTCCATCCAGTTGATGGGCGGGGCGTGGGTCGGGAGGGGTTTGTATTCCGGCAAGTACTTCGCCCCTGTCCCCAAGGCCGACCTCATTGACGGCCGTTGTCTCCCCGGGTGGAACCCAGTCAGCGATCAACACTCAGCCAGCCTGGATAACCTGACTCTCGCTGAACCGAACCTGGTGTTCTGGAACGTGATGGTTGTGCCTTCTTTATTGTAAACCCCTGACGAGATAATATGTAATATATCCCGCCATTGGGGACCCGGACGTGTCAGTCAAGGGATTGACCACGTTTATAGCCACCAAGGCGGGCGAGTTCGCGTGCGGGTCCAACGTCGATGGTCAGATATGCCGTCAGTGTGCCCGGGACGTGCTGTTGCCCGTCCCTCTCCAATGGGATGAGGATGGGGACGCATGGGCGCGCTAGGTCGGCCGAGGAGGGTGGCGCTGTGCAGTTTGATACATGATGCTATTGTAGATCACCGTGATAAACTCGATGAGTAGTTTTCCTGCGATCTGAATGACGAATGTGGGGGGATGAGAATCCGCGAGGCGTCGATCTAGTTTCGGTCTCCCTCCGCTCGGACGGCCCGGGGGAGCCAAGCTCCTGGCTGACTAGCCTAGGAGTGCTTGAGATCTTTCATATTTTTTGCTCATCTTTGCGGCCAAATCGTCGTCTCACCGGATCCAACTCGATCCGGTCGATCCGATCTCCTCCCGCACTAAATACGCCGGGCCTCGGCAGCCGGGACGCTCGCGTCTCTGGAACCGGTGTCCACCCCCAAAAAAGAGAGAAAATGAAATGTAACTGAAAAAGACTGAGCACACTCAATCAATATTTACACAAACACACAGTCTAGGCCTGCACGGCGGCGCCTCCATCGGCCTCCTCCGGCATCGCCTCCTCGGGTGCGGGTGATGTCAAGGCCTTGGTCTCGGGCTCCTCCTCTTGCTCCGCCTCCTCCTCCATGGGGGGCTCGTCGGGCCCCGTCTGGGCGTCGGGCTCGACAGGGGCGGGCTCGGCCTGCTCCTCGTGCGCCTCAGGCTCCTCTTCGGGCTCCTCCTTCTCGGGCTCCTCGGGCGCCTCTGTATCGACGGCCTCAGGCTCCAGGGTGGGGCTCAGGCTGGCGGACATCACGGGTCCGACAGGGACGGTCTCGGCGTCGGTCTCCATCTCGTCCAGCTCGGCCGAACGCAGCACGCGGTCCCGCTCGGTCTTGAGCTCAATGCGGATGGCGCGGCGTCGCTTGGCGACCTCGTTGACCCGACGGGAGATCGAGGGAACCTCCGCACTGTCCGAGTGGTAGACGAAGGAAGGCTTGACCCACAGACCACCATAGAAACGCGCGATGGCAAAGCTGGCCTCACCAGGCATGACAAGGTAGCCACGACGGAGTCTCGAGGCGAGGATGCCGCCATCGACCGCCGAAAAGATCATGTCGAGCAGGGGCTGGACCAGCACGATGGACGCAGCGACGCTGAGTATGATGCCGATGGGTGCTAGAATGATAGTGGTCGACAGGATGATGGAGACGAAGAACAGGATGGAGCCGAGGATAAAGCACGTGACGCAGAGCGCGATGAAGAACAGGAAGGTGTGCAGCCCGCGCGTCTTCTGGCCGAGGATCGCCGTGCCGAGGCCGGGGATGATGTTGCAAATCGCAACGAATGCTGGGTGCCAGACCTTCTTGTCCGCCAGGCCCTTCTCACGACGTCGGATGGCCTTGGCGCTCTGAGGATCACGGATGACTGGGTAAGAGACAGGGGAGGGGAGGAGCCCGGAGCAGCGCTCGATGGTCCTCCGTGGTGACTAACATGGATACTCGCGGTGATCCTGGACGTATGCGTGGATGAGAGCGTCAATCTCTCGGTCACATTGCTGCTCGTCCTGCTCTGTCAGGTGCTGGACAGGAGCAGGCCGTGGCTTCGGATCAGTAGAGGTTTCCATGATCTCAATGCTTTTCAATGGCGATTGTCACCCTCATACTTCGCATGACAAGATCTACAGCAATAAAAAACTATCGCCGAGGTAAGGTCTGGCTGATCTGAAGTGACGTAACCAACGTTTTGGGTGACTTACACGGGCTGTATGTTGGGAAGCATTAAATTTATAAACTATGGCGCGTTTTTGTCAAGCCTCGACCGTCCCGCCGCTCGTTGGGGACACCATGGGCTGGATGGCAGGCCCATCCTCGACCACGGCGAGCGGTCTATTCTCGACCATCTCGGTGACCAGGGCTGAGAAGGTCGAGAACATGAGTGGTTTGTAGGTTACGGCGTCGAAGGTGTGGTTCTCGTTGGTTATCGTAACGTCAGCAGTCATCAGGATGGTGATGACCGCGTCCCCCAGCGTGTCCTTCACCCAGCGGCTGCATGTGTACCCGTCCATCACCGGCATGTGGTAATCGAGGATCACGAGGTCCGGCGGGCCATTGTCTTGGATGTGGCGCACCAGTTCATCCCCGTTTTCGAAGAGCTTCACGTTGGTGAACCCTATCCGCTTCAAGAACATCCTCACCGTCATCCGGTTGATGCTATCATCCTCGGCCACCAGGACACGCCAGGACCGGAGAGCCTTGCGATCGGAGGGCGTCGGGGGGCAGGGCACGGGGCTGATGTAATCGGACCCACCAGGCTGCAGCATCTCTGACAGCCCATCGACTGTGAAGGGGATAGTCAAGGCGTCCTCGCCGCTGATGTAGGAAACATTGGCCGCCGGCAGACCTGCAGTGAGTTCCACGTGATCCACACCGAGACTGCACACCAACGCCCGGGCCGCCTGCCCGACGTCCGGGTCCTCTGTGACCCAGGCCTCGCCGGGCGGCTGGACGATGACAGCTGCTTCAGGCAGACCCATGTGGCGCAGGGTCGACGATGCCGACAGTTGGACAGGGGTGGGGCCCGGGGTGTCGGTCGGGGCGTTGAGAAGCACGACGGGGCCGGCGTCAGGGTCGACCGGGCCGTCCCCGAGGGTCTCTGCAGCACACGTGAAGGTGAAGGACGCGCCCCCCAGGTCATCCGAGCTGCCCGCCTCGATGTCGCCGCACAGGATCGTCTCGACGAGCCGCTTGGCGATGTGCAGCCCGAGCCCCGTCCCGGCGACATTGATATTCGTCCCCTTCCCCAATCTTATAAACTGCTCGAACACGCGATCGAGGTCCTCGGCCGGGATCCCGCGCCCCGAGTCCTCCACAGTGAAGCGCAGCATCTGGCAGGGGGCGGGCTCGACGCAGTGGTGCCGGCCCCAGCGGTGGGACTTGTGGGGGGTGACGTGCTCGGGGCCCACCGTCACCCAGATGGCGCCCGTCTCGGTGACTTTGGCGGCATTGTCGATGATGCTGGTCAGAACCCGCGTCATGTGGGTCGCGTCGCACCGCACGCGGTAGGGCGTCCCGGGTTGATAGAAGAACAGCAGCTGAACCCCCTCCCTTATGGGGTGTTGGGTCGACACGGCACTGACCTCAAGCACCTCCGCGACGGTCGACTCGGTCGACTCCCGACTGACTTGACCCGATGCGAGTCGCGCCGCAAACAGCACGTCGTTGATGACAGCGAGCAAGATCTGGGCGCTGCCGCCGATGACCGCCAGGGCCTGCTGCTGGTTATCGGTGAGAACGCTTGATTTGATGATGTCGATGGTCCCGATGATGGCGTTGAGCGGCGTCCGCAGCTCATGGCTCATGTTGGACACGAACATGGACTTCTGAAGCGACGCCTCCTCGGCCTTCTCCTTCAGCACGCGATAGCGTCGCGACTTCTTTCTCAGCCGGAGCACGATGGACACGAATATAACCACGATCCAGAGCCAGCAGCAGAAGCAGATCAGCAGGAAGATCACCGAGAGGGAGACGGCCCCCAGGGAGATCCAGAGCGCGATAAGCGACGACCCCGCGACCGCCACGACCGGTGGGATAAAGAAGTTGCAGTACGGGTACCAGTCCAGGACGGGGTCGAGCCCGAACTCGGCCGTCGGGACGAACGTCGGGTGGTGTGGGTCAGCGTCCTCGGCGATCTTTTGGACGAAAAACGTCTTTGTTATGCAGTTACAAACGTCCCCGTTGGCGACTGTCGGATCGTCGGGCACGGCGCTGAAGGGCCCGAACCGCATGCCGTACACGTAGAAGCTGTCAATCGTGTAGAATGTGTCCAACACCGACTGGAACGTGACGTTCCCCGTGGCGTCCAGCGATATGTCCAGCACCGTGGTCAGGAGCCGGGTCTGGAGCCACTTCTCATACGATTCGTGGTCCGAGTGTTGGTCGAATGACATGATGCTCTGTTGATAAGCATCGCTGATCGGGGTTGGGATCGAGTAATGGGGCCAGCGGGACAACATGAAGGCTCTCTCCCGCCAGGCTGGGCACTCGGTCTCATCCTCGATGTACGGGTCCACGCTGAACATGAGAATGTCGGCGTCGGGGAACTCTGTCGATAGTCGACACAGCAGGCTTCCCAAGGGGACCGACTGGATGTCGTCGACGAAGATGGTGACCGGCCCGTCGATAGGGTCGACCGCCCCGTGCACCGTGTCCACCATGTACTCCAGGTACGTGGAGTTCAGGGGGTCGCCCTCGAACCCACGGTACGTGTAGCTCGTGTCGCCGCCTATAAAGTGGTCCTGATAATGTTGCATGTGTTGGTTGAATTCGCCGAGCGTGTCGCCGACGCGCTGCATGGCCTGGAGCACGGCGACCATGTGCGGGGTCCCGCGCGCTTTGTTGAATGCCCATATCGCTGCGGCGACGTTTGAGAAGTCTGGAATGGAGCCCAGGTACTGTGGGTTCCGACGCGTCGTGCCGGGTACCAGGAAGGCGTCCGAGCGCCACAACTGACTCCCGTAGATGAGCATACTGATGCCGTGCAGCTCCTGTAGGTCCAACACATCGTTGACCAGCGCCAGGATGGTGTTTTGCTCCGACAGCAGCGGCGACACGATGAAGGACCCCCCTGTTGATATGTGGACGTCGTGCAGCCGATCCACGGACCCGCTGGAGAACTGCCGCAGCGTCTGGGGGATGAGGGACCTGCCCTGGAGCCCCCCGAGCGAGTTGAATGAGTCGATCGCCGAGTAGAGCCCGTTCTGTCGCGAGAAATTGATTTTCTGTGCCGACATCAGCGAGTAAATCACAGTCTGTTGGAAAAAAACGGAGAAAACCACGTGGGGTGTCAGTGGGTCTGTGTGGTGGTTGAAGCGGCACACATCGCGGGACAACTCGAGCACACTGGCGGTGGTAGGATTCATGTCGATGGAGCCGTCCATGGCGATCACCTTACGGTACGCGACTCGGGACAGCTGCTGACAGGGCATGCAGTTGTCGATAATGTCATCGCACATGGTTGGCCCGACGCGCTGCTCCCCGTTAAGATACGTGGCAGCCCGCCCGACCACGGGCACGGCGGCGGGCAGCTCGGCTCTGAGGGTGGCAGTGGGGGGCGCGCGGAAGCAGATCCGGCCAACCCCGTCCGCTATAAACGTGATGGATGTATATGCCCATATCAAGTTACGATTGAGTTTGATGGGACCACCTATGAGATTCTCAATCCACGACTGCATGCCGTCTGACTGTGTCATTGTGAATGCCTCAATTGACGCGGGGTAGACGTACGACGCGATGAGGGGGTCCGCAGCGAGGCTCTCGGAAATGGGGTGGATCAGGTCGTCAGTGAGGAAGAAGGAGACCGACGTTGCGGGGGCGTAGACCTTCCGGATGACGGCGTTGACGATGGCGGCCGAGTTTCGCCGGAATACAAACGCGATGGCGGCCGCGACGACCTCGAGGTTCACTTTCTCCTCGAGCTGGGCCAACACGGTCTGTAGCGACGTCGTCGCGCTGACTATGATGATTGAGGGCTCCTTACGGGAGATGTTATTCAACAGATCGATGACGGGGTCCAGCTGGTCCGTGAGCGACGTATCAATGATGATAACAAGGTCTGTCATGTCCAGTGCCGGCAGCCGGACGCGCGTGTGAACGAACGCCGCGAGCTGGTCCAGGAATGAGAGCCCCCCGTAATACAGCAGCGGGGACGACGGCGGGGGGACAGCGAGGTTGTCGGAGACCACCAGCATGCCCAACTCCTCGGCAGCCTCGACCACAAGGTAATGTCGTGCAGCATCGCTCAGGAGGAGCACGGCAACGACCGAGGGATCGCCCTTGAGCTCGTTGGCAGCCGTTAGTGGTGAAAAAGTCAACTGTTTCAGCTCCATCGGAGTTCCGTTGCAGTCTGAAACGAGATTAGTCATCGATGTCAACGGAACGAGCAGCTCCGGATCCCCGGGGCCATAGTAGGCGATCGATGAGGCATGGACAAGGAAAACAACCATGAATGCGGCTAGTATCAGTCTCATACGGTGCCGCCTTCACTATGCGGCGTTGATCGATGATGCTTGTCATAGAACAAAGATGGTCACTCACAAATCACCCTTTATAGTTGGTGATAGGTTGTCCCTGTCGACAGCTACTGCACCAACGGGGTGCCACCAATACCGGCCCCCCTTCCAGCGCGTGAAGCAGTGTTTATTGTACAATGGGTACTCAGCCCAGTAGTCCCATCACCGTCCTCGGCGGCAGCAACTCTTCGGTATTCTCATCGACCTCGCTATCCGATCCACCATCATCCAGGATCGCCTGGATGATCCTGCTCTGCTCCGCCTGCCCTGTGTCCGGCTGGAACGTGCACTCGGCCATCGCCGCATTCCGGGCAGCCTCCTCCTCCTTGGCACGCCGCTCAGCACGGCCAGGGCGCTCGGGTAGCGTGAAGGCGAACGGCCGAGGCACCGTCGGGGATGGCGCCGCCGCCACGTCCACCTGCGCTATGAAGGCCTTGTCCTCGAGCTCGGTCTGCTCAGCCTTTGCTCGGCGAGATAGATCCTTCTTCTCGAAAAATCGGCCCAGCCCCTTCACGTCTACCGGCGTCGCCTGCACGGGCACCTTCTTGATGATACTCGGTGTGAACGTGCACCCAACGACCTCCTCCACATCCACAGTCCGCTTCAGAGCCTCCTGTCGGATCGCACGCTCGACGTTGTCCTGCCCGATCTGCGATATGATGTTGTCGGGGTTCTCAAAGTCGTAGTGGGATTTCCCGGTCGATTTGGCCACCATCTCCGGCCTGAACGTGTGTTCTTCGGCAAACTTGGCCTCCGCGACCTTACGAGCGAGCTCCCGCTTCATCTTGGTCCGCTCGTCGTCCACGAGCTGCTGCACGGTGCTTTTCCTCGCCATGGCCCTCGAGTTGGGGTTGATGTCCGGTCTGAAGGAGAACTCGGGAGCAGGGGCGGGGGTGCGGCCCGGCCGCGTCGGTTTGTTGTCGTACAGTCGTTCCGCGGTCCTCTTGACGTCGTTTCTCTTCGCTGTCATCGGTCTGCCGCTTGGGGACTGTCGAGCGATGAGGTCTTGCCGCTTCTTGATCCGACGGGCCTCGAAGGCGTCCTGCCTCTCCACAAACGACTTCTCACTGAACATGCGGGATTCGGTCACCAGCCGCTCCGACTTACGGTTAATGACGGGGGTGAACCGACAAGGTGCCGGGCTCGGCACGGCCCGCGGTGTGCTCGGGCGGGCGGAGGCTGTCAGCAGCACCGGGGCGCGGTCAGGCGTGCTGGGGGCCGACTTGGCCATCGCGCTGGCGATCTGTCGTGACCTCTTTGAGATGCGTGGGCTGAAGTTTGTCTCGCTGGCGGACTCGCTCATCTTCTGGGCTCGATACTTTGCCATCATGTGCGCCTTGTCCTTGCTGATCGTGTCCAGGCGCTGGTGGATCGGCCGGTAGTCCCGATTCGCTTTCACTAGGCGTGCGGACTTAGTGTTGATGGTTGGTGAGTACGAGGAGTCGTCAATCACGAACTGTTCCATCATCGCCTTCCGCTTCGCTCGCTCCTCTACTCTGTGATCGGCTTCATGGTGTAGCCGTTCAACCAACGGCATTGGACCGCTGGTGCTCCTTGGCATTGGGCTGGCTGGAGCTGGTCTGAATTGTTTCGGCCTATAAAAATTATGGAGTAGGATATTGTATGGCTGTCGTCTTAATTCGACAACAAGGCGCACATGAACGTGATGGCAAACTTCTGTTCGGGGGATAAATTTTTCGAACACCAAAAATGGCCGGCCAGAGACCGCCTGTGAAGAGTTGTGAGCGCATCGGCATGAACTATGACACAAACATGCTAGTCGTCGAGTATTTTACCTTTGAAACCCCGCCAAAGCGCCGCATTCGGCAGATGAAGATCCCCTCAGGGTCTGATGAGCCGTACGAGGTCAAGTTCCTCACCGACGAGCTCATCAAGCGTCACAGCGACGTTTTGTCGCCGTCTCTTGTACCGTACAGCCAGCTGACGTCCCTACTGACCCAGCACAAGGCGCATGTCTTCCCGGACGACCCCCGCCGAGCGACAGGGTATCTGGCGGCCCACATCCAGGGGACGGGCGAGGACGAGGGGAAGCAGTCGCCCCCCGCCGTGGATGGGGAGCCGACGTCTGTGCCGGACAGTGTGGAGGGCAGCACGATGGGCTACAGCCTGGGGGAGAGCGCGCTGTGCTGTGACTTCTACTCCTGACGGGATGGTCGGCGCTCGTGGTGACCTTGGCCCCTCCCCCTTCTTTTGTCGGACGCCCGTTTCTGGTGATCCGTCTTCTCTGTTTTCTTATTTCCAAATGAATCATAAATCATTTCCAGTATTCCCGGTGGCGTCTTGCCCGCTCCAATCCATCGCCGTCGCGGTACGTGCCCGTTGCGCCTCCCGGTGACAATCCTGATAAAGTCGAGTCGAGTCGCTACACAACAAAAGACATTATCATGGAGTTGCTGCCGGTCGATGTGCTGGAGCGATTTGTGCTATCTGACAATAAGACCCAGGTGCTTCAACATCTCTCACCAGGAAGCGCCAACTACTATTTCTTTGCCATATTGAATGAGCAAATCTCTCACCCGACAACCACCGAGACCACCAAGGAAGCCGCGCTTATGAAGGAGGCGCAAAACAAGTTCGGACGGGACCATGAGCTGTTTGTCGTCCTAGCGCGCCGTAGACACCTCATGTCATACGACGATGCCGACGACACGACCCAGGAGCGGCTTCTCGCCCAGCTCATCAGCGATCTCCAGCTCGAGAAGAAGATGGCGAAGTACAAGGAGCCCGCCAGCCGCGGCCAGTCACTCCCCAGCACGATGCCCGAGCAGGACGTCTTCGAGGCGCTCGACAAGGCCTTCACGGCCAACCCAGAGCACGCGGCCAGCGAGGCCGGGGCCGCCACAGCAGCGTGGATTCTGGACGACCCCGCACGGTACCAGAAGCTGTCCACCGGGGCCGTGACCCGCCTCCTGCAGACGACCTTCATGCCCGAGACGTTGCCGGGCATTGTCGACATCCTCATGCACTGCACCAAGAACGGCGACAAGAAGACGCCGTTCGGGTCCATCCCCGTGGAGAACGCACTGTCCGTCCCCCAGCTCGAGGCGTACGCCGCCGCCCGGCCCTCCATAGCCGAGTCGTTCGCCTTCCACGGCCGCGTGCTGACCTCCATGGCCCCAGACGTGCCCTCCGGTGCCGATGAGTCATTCAGGGCCGAGCTCGATGCCTACCACGACCAGCTGTGGGCCTACGCCCCCAAGCTGCCCGAGCCACTGCGTTGTTTCGGCCTTGGGCTGTCCCTTGCTGTTCTGTACTACCTCGCTGAGACAGGCCAAGAGGCCACCGACAAGGCCCAGGCCTACTTCGACGAGTACATCGTGAACCGGCCTGCTGTGGGCTGCGTGGTGCCCCTCCGCGGTCCCATCGACACGTCCGGCACACCCCGCCCCCCGCACCGGGATGGGGCGGCCGTCGTGTGCCACCCCGCCGTGCCCCACGCCCTCCGATGCCCAGACATGTGGGGCACGATGCGCCGCTACCTGATGCTGGCCATCGTCCGGCTGGATTGGGACACTACCCTGTACTCAGGTCACATTGCCCAGGAGACGCTCGACAGAGCCGCCGCAGAGGCCGCCGTGCTGCACGACCACAGCCCCGAGCACGCGGCCGACGTGCTGGGCCACGCCGAGGTCCAGCGTCTGGTCAACGCCCGACTGTTGGCGGTGCACGCCTCGACGCCGCGCCTGGTCTCCGTGGGTGACGATGTGACGATCATTGTCGACGTCAAGAACACCCCCAGCCTGACCATCCGAACATTCCACCTCAACAGTGCCGCCTACTACAAGGCGCACGGTCAGGAGATGCCCGTCACCCTGCCCCTCGATGGCTACCTTCCCAACAGGGCTGAGACGGTGCACTTCGCCCAGTCCCCCGCTATTCAGCACCGGGAGGCCATAGTAGCCGTCCCTGCGGCCGAGCGGGGCCACTACATCATCGAGGTCGTCGGTGGGGGATCGGCCGCACGCTGCCTGGTGTCCGTCGGGCACTATCAACTCGTCACCGTCCCCACGCGGCACGGGACACGCCTGGCCGCCCTCAACCAGGCCGGGGACATCGTCGACGGGGCCGTCCTCACGGTCAACGGCCGGGACTACCCCACGTCTGACGGCTGGGCCCTCGTCCCCTTCTCCACCACGGCGTCACCCCGGGTACCTGTAGTCATCCACATGCTGCACGGGGCCGCGTCCCTGGCCTTCATGGGCCACCCCGAGGAGCACTATAGCCTCGAGGGGGGGCTGGCGGTCCAGCACGGGGGTCTCGTTGCGGGGCATAAGGCCGACGTCACCGGGAACGTCCAGCTGTCGGTCAACGGCGTCCCCGTGCCCCTGACCTGCATCGACCAGCCCCTCCTCCGCATCACGTGCGTGGACAGGGATGGCACCGACACCGTCAAGACCCTAACCCCCACACTCGCCCCGCCCGACGTCGTCACGGCCGACTTCCCTGTCCCGGAGCTCACCGCGCGCGTTGACGTCGCCTTCGAGGGAAGGGTCAAGGTCGCGTCCACGGGCAAGTGGCAGACCGTCGCCCTGTCATCCAGTTATGCGGTCGGCACGCGCGCCAGCCACCAGGAGACGGTCCAGCCCTTCATTGGGTGCGGTGTAGACGGGTGGACGGTCACGCTGGCGGGCCTCAACGGCGAGCCCGTCCCCGGCGCCCGCCTCAGCATTATGCTCAAGACTCAACTCGTCCAGTCAGCGGTCATCGATTTAATGACTGACTCTGCGGGTCGAGTCACGTTGGGTCACCTCGGCCCCGAGATCGACGATGTCGACGTCCGCTACCCGACGGTACAGGGCAGCACCACGACGGCCTCCCTCCGGTTCCGCCCCCACCGCACGGCGCCCCCCTCCACGGGGCCGGTGACGGTCCAGGCGGGCGAGGCGTTCGACGTCGCGGTGCCCCTGGAGGCGACGGTCAGCCTCGTGCGACGCATGAACAATGTGGCCGTGGCGATCGACGAGCTCCCCAACCACGGGGGGGTGGTGACCGTGCCTGCCCTCGACGCCGGGAAGTTCCAGCTCGTCGTCCGTGGTGTGGCCGCTTATGTCCGGGACGTCCTGGCGATCGACCCGCGCGTCACCCTGCCCGGTACGGACACCTTCGTGTTAGTGGACGAGCGAGTGGCGGTCCAGGCCACCCTGCCCGACCTCAACCTGACCTGCGCGGCCACCAAGGCCCCGGGGGACGACCCGGCGGCGTCCGTCGTGACGGTCACAGGGGCCGTGTTCGGTGCCTCGGAGGATGCCCGGGTGCACGTGGTCACCGCCACGCACCTCCCCCGGTGGACTACGGATGCTATGTTGGGTAGGGTAGGGTCGACCCGCCCCCCCCCAACCACCCTCATCCACCCGGCCACCAACCTCATCAACGGTTCTCCGCTCGACCCCGAGATCGCCTACGTTATCAACAGGCAGGCCCAGGAGCCCCGTCACGGGACCACCCTGCCCCAACCCGAGCTGCTCGTGCTGCCGACCAAGAGGGAGGCCATCACCCCCGGCGCAGGGGACGGGCCCATGGGCAGGTCGGGGATGATGGGGAAACGCATGGCCGCCCCGTGCGCTGCTAGCGGGTATGGGTTAGGCGGTGTGATGGGAGGATCGGCGTCCGTCGAGGACGGGGCCCTGCCCGCCGAGTTCGTCGCGCCCAGCACGGTACTCGCCAACCAGTCCATTGCCGAAGACGGGACATTTACGATCACCGTCCCCGCCGCCGCCGAGCACGCCTTTGTCGACGTCTACGTCACCGACGGCCGCCGTGTGACCCACTCGACCGTCTGGGTCCCCGCCACCCCC
>PPCM01001260.1_pt1 | contig 12262 bp, 11 predicted proteins | sample 1555541 | NCBI WGS metagenome assembly PPCM01 (sample SAMN05284479, study PRJNA326546) | Marine sediment metagenome, whole genome shotgun sequencing project. | isolation source: marine sediment | place: Germany: Wadden Sea | collected 2012-09-05 | reverse complement strand
CAGTAAGCAAACCGCCCTGATCAAAACCGACATAACCGGGAGGCGCTCCGATGAGTCGGGCCACAGCATGTTTTTCCATATATTCACTCATATCAAAACGCATGAAATGAACACCCATGGTAGTCGCAAGCTGACGTGCAAGTTCTGTTTTACCTACTCCGGTAGGCCCAGTCAGCAAAAATGATCCGGTAGGACGCCCTACCTGTTTCATCCCGGCCCTTGAACGTAAAATAGCTTTGGTTATGATATCTACAGCCTTGTCCTGACCGAAAACAACGGACTTGAGATTAAGATCAAGTTCCTGCAAACGGGTGCGGTCAGACATGGTGATACGCCGTGTGGGAATACGGGCCATCTTAGAGATAACTTTTTCCACATCGGAAACAAGAATACGATCACCTTTACGCTTACGCTGACTAAGGCCGTAAAATGCTCCAGCCTCATCAATTACGTCGATTGCCTTGTCAGGCAGAAAACGTTCATTGATGTGCCGCGCAGACAATTCAGCCGAGGCTTTAATAGCTGAGGGTGAATAGACCACATTGTGGTGTTCTTCGTAATACGGCTTAAGCCCCTTGAGAATTTCAATTGTTTCTTCAACAGAGGGTTCAACTAAATCAATTTTCTGAAACCTGCGGGAAAGTGCGCGGTCTTTTTCAAAATGATTCTTGTATTCCTCGTAGGTGGTAGCACCTATGCAACGGATTTCACCGGAGCCAAGGAACGGCTTGAGGATATTGGAAGCATCCATTGATCCGCCGCTGGTAGCACCTGCACCGACGATGGTATGGATTTCATCCACAAAAAGGATGGAACCTTCCTTATGCTTCAACTGACTGAGCACGCCCTTGAGCCGTGATTCGAAATCACCGCGATACTTGGTTCCGGCCAGCAGCGCTCCCATATCAAGAGCGAAGACATCGGTGTTTTCAAAAGAAACGGGGACATTTCCCTTGGCGATGGCAAGAGCCAGACCTTCGGCCATAGCGGTCTTACCTACACCGGGATCACCCACAAAAATTGGGTTATTCTTGCGTCTACGGGAAAGCACCTGCAGAGTACGCTCAACCTCGTTATCCCGACCGATGAGCGGATCGATCTTGCCATCCCGCGCACGCTGGGTAAGGTTGGTGGTGAACTCCTCAAGCGGAGACTCTTTGCCATCCTTGCCACCGGCAGGACTTCCTTCCGGAGACGCACCGCTTCCGCCATGCTGGGGATTGGGGCTGATGTCCAGTCCTTCGGTCCAATCACCGCTTTCACTCATGGAATGAGAAATATATTCAAGAATATCAAGACGCGAAATATCATGGGTCTTCAGGAAGTAGACCGCATAGGAATCTTCTTCCTCAAACATGGCGGCGACCACATCGCCGACCTCAACCAAATCCTTTCCGGCTGCCTTCTTCTGCCAGATAGCCCTTTGCAGCACACGCCTTACACCCAAAGTCTGGATAACCTCGGTATCAACGCCTGCGGGCAGGGGTTCGAGATTTTCATCAAAAAAACGTTCCAACTGGCTACGGAGCTTGGGAAGCTCTGCACCGCACCCGGCAATGATGTCCGCTCCAACCTCTTCCTGAATTATCGCATAAAGCAGATGTTCGAGGGTGAGGAATTCGTGATTCCTAAGCCTGACTTCGTTAACCGCAGAAGTCAGTGCTTGTTCCAATGCCTTACTGAGCATACTAGACCTCTTCGATTGTGCATTTCAGCGGATAGCCAGCCTGCTGTGCAAGCTGCTTGACCATTTCAACGCGTGTTTCAGCAACTTCTGCCGTATAAACTCCACACACTCCGACCCCATCATTGTGGACCTTGAGCATTATCTGCGTGGATTCCTCTTCTGTTTTCCTGAAAACCTGCATGAGCACGGCTACAACGAATTCCATGGAAGTATAGTCATCATTGTGCAGCAGCACCCGGAACTTCCGCGGTTCTTTAAGCTCATCCTCCAGCAGTACATCAGACTCAAAATCTTCTTTATATTCAGCCATTTTATTTATTTCTTAAATTTTTTTATGTTTGACTATACTTAACAATAAGAACAATTTCCCGACCTGTCGAGGAACAATTTGTTATTTATAAGCTATAATTAACTTAAATTATCATAACACCGAAATCTTAAAGTAACCCTTTAACCTCTTCAGGAGTGAACACAAAATTCTCATCCGACTCCAAACCTGCATCTCTCCGGTAATCCCTGTTCAACTCATGGTATGTACTTTTACAGGAGTCTTCGGACCTGAGATTCAAAATTTGTGCGCAATTCAAAATTCCGTCTTCACTACCTTCAACTTCAATAAACGGACCAAATGGGAGCAGATCCAGACAGACATGGCAACCTTCAAATTCCCATTCTTCCCTGATCTTTTCGTAACTAAATACCGGAGAATAGCCCAAAACCTGCAATGCTGCCACGGTTTCATCAAAATTTGAGACTTCGGTTTCATGTTCAATATAAACCTTGGCCTTACCCGATGTTATTGTAGCGGGAATCCGCTTAACGGTCATGGTCACTTTATCCGCCTGCCGAACACGCAGCAAAGCGGAACGCTTGTAAAGAGTCCGGCCGGAATCATCGAGCACAATATTGCGCTCATAATGCCGGGTTAACAGAGTACCACCCTTTTCCTGCATAATTTCCCGAGCTTTGTCGTGATCGGCATTCAGGTATTTCAATTCAGTTTCAAGAGCCATTTTACTTTTCTCTCTAAGCTTGAAGTGCTACAAAATTTTAATCAAGGAACATTATTGAAGGACACGATCATGCATAAATATTTATACATTGCGGCAGGCGGTGCAGCCGGAAGCCTCTGCCGATATCTTGTTTCCGGTGTAGCCCAGCGGATGGTGGATTCACCTTTTCCTGCAGGGACATTTACAGTAAACATGCTCGGCTGTCTTCTTTTCGGGTTGGTTACCGGTATGTTTGAAGACCGGCTTGGTTTCCCACCGGAGATGAGGCTTCTGATCCTGACCGGATTCATGGGCGCATTCACCACATTTTCCACATATATGTTTGAATCCGCAAACCTGGTAAAATCCGGACAATGGGCTATGACAGCCCTGAATATAGGAGGCCAGAGCGTTCTAGGATTTTTCTGTATTATAGGCGGATTGGCACTGGGCAGACTGGTAGTTTCCTGATCAAAACAACTTTATTACCCGGAGAACCTGCAATGACATTAACCGAAAAGGCTACAAGACTCAAAATTTTCACAGGGGAAGAAAACAGGATCAGGCACCGCCCTCTCTACGAGGTAATCGTAGAGGAAGCGCGCAAGCAAGGACTTGCCGGAGCATCCGTCTATCGGGGGGTAATGGGCTACGGTGCCAACAGCCAGGTTCGCACCACATCCATTCTCAGACTTTCAGAGGACCTGCCATTAATAATAGAAATTATTGATCAGCCTGAAAAAATAGAAAAATTCACAGAATTCCTAAGCGAGAACATGACTGAAGGGCTGGTTACTTCTGAAGAAGTAACCATAGTCATTCACACACACAACAAAGGTGAAAAGCAAAAAAAGTAAGTCTACCGGTTACAATAAGTTACCACCGCTCCGGAAATATTCTTGAGCGGCACAATTTTATCAACACCGCCCTTCTTGATGGCTTCCTGCGGCATTCCGAAAACTACGCAGGAAGCTTCATCCTGCGCGATGCAATATGTTCCGGCATCGTGCATCTCCTTCATACCCTTAGCTCCGTCATCACCCATTCCGGTCATGATAACAGCTACAGCATTCTTGCCTGCGCTGGCAGCACCGGAACGGAAAAGCACATCAACCGAAGGTCTATGACGGCTGACCAGCGGCCCATCTTTAATTTCCACGTAATAACGCGCACCGGAACGCTTAAAGAGCATATGCTTGTTACCGGGAGCGATCAGGGCCTGTCCTCTCAATATACTATCGCCATCCTTTGCTTCTTTAACTGTTATCTGGCAGATGCTGTTCAACCTTGAAGCGAACGCGGCGGTAAATTTCTCAGGCATATGCTGCACGATGGCTATCCCCGGACAGTCAAGAGGCATGCTTTGTAAAAAAGTCTGGATAGCCTCGGTTCCACCTGTAGAAGCGCCTACAAGAACAACCTTTTCCGTGGTCTGTAAAGTTGTCGTCCGGGGTCTGGATTTTGGCAAAACCGCATCTGCGGAAAGCTTGGGCTGCACATTCATAGGCCGGGCTGTAAGCTTACTCGGCTTGGTCATGGCAGCAGCCTTGACCACATCACAAACCCTGATACTTGATTCTTCAAAAAATTGTTTGGTACCTATTTTCGGCTTGGTGATTACGTCAACAGCCCCGTATTCAAGAGCTTTCATATAGGCATCTGATCCCTGCTCAGTCAAAGTTGAGCAAATAACTACCGGGATCGGATGCTGAGTCATCAGCTTACGCAGAAAGGTCAGCCCGTCCATTTTGGGCATCTCGATATCAAGGGTTATCACATCAGGGATAACCCGCTTCATAACCTCCGCAGCGGCAAACGGGTCTCCGGCACTGCCGATGACTTCAATGGACAAATCTGTAGAAAAAAGCTGCTGCAATGCCTGACGAACAAGAGCGGAATCATCGACAATCAATACCTTGGTTTTCTTCATCTTCACTAAACCTTTTGATAAACAGTGGGCGCAATCTGCCTTACAGGGAGTTCCATTCCCGAAATACTTTCAGAGTGTCCAATGAAAAGATAGCCTCCCTTGGAGAGCGTGGCACAAAATTTCTTGAACAGCGTGTACTGTGTCGCACGGTCAAAATATATGACAACGTTACGGCAGAAAATTATATCTTTATGATCTTTGAATGGAAAAGGTTCCATGAAATTAAGTCTCCGAAAGTCTACTTTCTTACGCAGTTCAGGTTTTACCCGCACCAAAGGCTTGGCTTTATCTTTGCTTTTCAACAAATACTTTTTCTTTAAAGCCATTGGAACAACATCAACCTTACTCATTGGATAAACGGCATTCATAGCCTTCCGCAAAATATCTGTTGATATATCTGTGGCCATCAAGGAATACTTAAAATTTTTATTTCTTTCAGTAAATTCATGTAGAACCATACACAAAGTATACGGCTCCTCCCCGCTTGAGCAACCTGCGGACCATACTTTGATAGGTCTGCTGTTGCGCTGGCAGAGATCGGGAAGTACCGTGCTCAGCATCAATTCAAAATGCTTCGGCTCGCGAAAGAAATCAGTGGTATTAGTGGTGACAACATCAATGAGCTGAGTCAGTTCCTTTTCAAAACCGCCGGGGCTGAACAAAAAATCACAATACTGCGAATAGTAACTGAAACCCAGTGCACGCAATCTCTTCTGAAGCCGGGCCTCAAGCATTGTTTTTTTAGATATCGGCATTTTTATGCCGAATTCCTCTTTGATCAGCTTGCTGAATTTTCCAAAATCAGCATCGCTCATCTTGGTATTCAGCCCTATTGTACCGCGCGCATTTTCATTATTATTCTTTGGAGCCATCAACCTGCCGCCTTTACTTCAGCCAAGACAGTCCTGAAAAGTTTTGGGATATCGAGGATCAAGGCAAGTGTTCCATCACCTTTGATTGTCGCACCTGAAATACCTTCCACATCACGGTAAACACGTCCGAGACTCTTGATCACTGTCTGGTGTTCACCTATAACAGTATCAACAACAACCCCGATTCTGCTGCCTTCAAGACCGGTAATTACGATCTGTTCAATTGGAGGTGATTCTCCTTCCACCTCAAACCACTCGCGTATCCTGATATACGGAACAATTTCACCACGCAGGTTTACAAATTGCTGCCCGTTGGCATCTTCAACATCCTTGCTGGTAAGCTCGACACATTCCTCAACCAGAGAAAGTGGAATAACGAAATAGTCATCACTGACCCGGACCTGTAAGCCATCAATAATAGCCAAAGTCAGGGGCAACCTGATTGTTATAACTGAACCTACGCCTTCTTTACTATCAATATCAATGCTTCCGCGCAGAGAATCAATGGCACGCTTAACTACATCCATTCCTACACCACGTCCGGAAACGTTGGTGACACTCTGCGCGGTGGAGAAGCCGGGTTCAAAAATCAGATTAAAAATTTCCTTGTCAGAAAGATCCTGATCGGCACTTAGAAGCCCTTTTTCAACCGCCTTGGCTTTAATGACATCTTTGGACATACCCTTGCCGTCATCCTCAATGAGAATCATGACATCTCCACCGGAATGCTCAGCAGAAAGAGTAATTTTACCGCGACGGGATTTGCCCTTTGATTCACGTGTCTGTGGATCTTCGATTCCATGGTCAATGGAGTTTCGCAACAGGTGAACCAGAGGATCACTGAGACGCTCGATGACGGTTTTATCAAGCTCAGTCTCGGCACCATTGGTATGCAGATCTATCTCTTTGCCCAGCTCTTCAGAAAGGTCTCGCACCAAACGCCTGAATTTACTGAATGTGGTTCCGATGGGCAGCATACGAATACCGAGAGTGCTGTCCCGCAATTCATCAGAAAGACGTTCCAACTCTTCGGAGAGGGCTGTAAGCGCAGGATCACCCTTGGAGCTTACGACCTGACTAATCTGGGCCTGAACGATGACCAACTCACCCACTAAATCAACAAGATAGTCAAGCTTTTCAGCAGAAACCCTGATAGATGAAGCGGTGTCAATCTTCTTTTTGCGGGTCTTTTTGGCAGTACTCTTAAACTGCTTGGTCGCGTTCTGCTCAGCAAGAGCACTTTCAACCTTCTCCTTGCTGACCACACCTTTTTCAGTGAGCAACTCACCCAGCGGTTTCTGGTCCGCAAGAACTGCGTCAATAGCCTCGGCGGGGACATCTCCTCTTTCAACGAGAATTTCACCAAGCTTCTTCACCTGACCGGTATCCGCCTGTTCCTCTTCCTTGTCATCAGATATAAAAGCATCGGCAACATCTTCGCGGGCAACTTCCCGAACATTAACTGTCACCGGAATGTCTGTGAAAAAGAAAATTTCTTCAATGGACATGGAGTCGGCGTCGCTCTCGAAAACAACATCCCACCATGTATCAGCTTCTTGATGGAGTATTTTTGAACGGACTTCTCCAAGCCTTCCAAGCTCCTCCATGAGAGGGTCGAGACTCTTTTCATCTACATTGCTACCGACAGCAACTTTAATGACGATCTGGAACAAGCTTTTAAGCGGTTCCTGTTCCGCAACAGGCTGAACTTCAGCATCCTGAACAGATGCTGCAACCTCTTCGGCTACATCTTCAGCAAGCTCATCCTTTGCCGGAGTAATCCCTCCCAGCGATCCGGAAGCAACATCCCGCAATCCATCCAGAATGCCGTTACCAAGTGCGAAATCTCCTTCACCGGAAGAAGATTCAAGCATGGAGTATATATGATCGCGAGCAGCGAGCGACAATGTCAGCAAGGATTTTGAAATAGCAAGTTCGCCGTTCCTGACCGAATCGAAAACAGTTTCCACTTCGTGAGTAAATTCGGCAATAGCTTCAAACCCGAACATGGACCCGGACCCTTTGATTGTATGCAGGGCCCTGAATACACGGTTGATGATATCCATATCATCAGGAACATCCTCAAGCTCAAGCAATGAGGTTTCAAGCTCACCCAGCAGCTCGTATGCTTCTTCTTTGAAAACTTGAGTCGTCATATCATCTGACATAAAAAATACTCCAGATCATTTGAATAGGCTGATAAACAACTTTTATTTTTAAACATTTAATCAATTTCAATCAAGCAGTATAATTATCATACACGTAAAAAAATAAAAAAAGGCCCTTTGATACCAAAGAGCCCGATAATGATTGAATTGTCACCCTATTTGAAGAGGAAAAAACACACAGCTTAACCATCTATCCAGTTATATTATAATTTTTTTCGACGCGCCAAAGCTCTGAGGGTCTTACGCCTGCGGTAACGACGTACAAAAAACAGCGCGATAAAGTAAGAAAGGATAGACAGCGGAATACCGAGCACAACCCCGCCGAAGATCAAAATAGTCACGCCCTGCCAGCCGATTTCCATAAAATCGGAAACCGCCCATGCTGAAGGATCAAAATTAACATCCAAGGGCAGGAAAAAAGTCCCGATCTTGAACTGGACATAGTAAAAAAGCAGCCAGTTTAAGGGATTTGAAATCCATGTTGCGATTGCAGCAGCAATTTTGCTGCTGCGAGTAACGAATGCCATCGCCACCGCAATAACAGTTTGTAACGGCAATCCCGGTATAACCGGAAAACATCCGCCGAAAACCCCGCAGGCTACACCCATTGCAATATTGTGAGGCGTAGCGTTAATCCGCATCACCTTAAGATAATACAATTTGAAAAGCCGCTTGAGCTTTTCAGTCCAACTGTAATTATTCTGCATCAACTTCCCTTTGCTGATTTGTGCATTCCCGCCAATTAAGCCCATGATTAATCAAGGACATCAAAACGGTGGAACTTCATGACAAAACCGGCCCTTCCCTGCGTAGCCGATCTTAAATCGGTTGAAAAACCGAACATATTGCGTAATGGAGACAAAGCATGAACAATTTTCTGCCTATTGCGGTCAAGCATGTTTTCAATGCGCGCCCCTTTAGCACCCAGAAGCCCGATAACATCACCGACGAACTCATCAGGAACTGAGACCTCAACATCCATGATCGGTTCCATGAGTCTCGGTGTGGATGCGGCCAGAGCAGCTTTCAAAGCCTTGCCCGCAGCCATGTGGTAACCGGGCACACTTGATTCCCCGTCACGCTTACGTAGTTCAAGAATGCGCACCTTCACATCCTGAACCGGAAATCCCTTAATCACACCACTCTGCAGGCCGTCATCTACGCCTTCTTCAACTGCATCCATCCAATCAGAAGACCATTCTCCGGGATCAATTTCAAAAACAATATCCCTTCCTGCTCCACGTTCCTGCGGTTCAACAGCCAAACGCACAAACCCGTAGTGCTTGTCTTCACCGAGCAGCTTATCAAATTCTACCTCGCCCTCAGCTGCTTTACCGGGAACTTCCTGATAGACAACCTGCGGTTTGCCCGATCTCGGATCAAGCTTGTATTCTCGGCGCATGCGATCCAGAACGACTTCAAGATGAAGTTCACCCATACCGGAGAGTATAATCTGTCCGGTATCTTCATCTGTCTTCAGTGCAAGAGTCGGATCTTCCTGCAGGTACTTATCAAGTACCTCTTCAAGCTTATCGGATTCATCTACATTACGAGGCTCAATCGCCATGGAGATTACCGGCTTGTACATTTCGATCTGCTCCAGCACCAGCGGCGTCTTCGAAGTCGAAAGGGTATCGCCTGTGCGGGCCTCTTTAAGCCCGGCGGCACAGACAATATCGCCGACTCCAGCGACATCAAGACGCTCTTTGCGCCCGGCATGCATTTTAAACAAGCGGGCTAACCGCTCATCCTTGCCCTGCGTGAAATTCTTTACTGTATCCCCGGCTTCAACCTTGCCGGAATAAATGCGCATGAGCACCATCTTACGCCCAGAATCCATGACCACCTTGAAAGCAAGGGCCTGAAACGGACCAGTCACCACGGGCTCGACAACCTGCTCTACACCGGTTTTAGGGTTAATTCCGCTGACTTTTGGTGCTTCCAGCGGACTGGGCAGGTATTTACCAACTCCGTCCATCAAAGGCTGTACGCCCACATTTTTCAATGCTGAACCGGCAAAAACAGGAACCAGCTTCAAAGCGAGGGTTGCCTTGCGAATGACTTCGTCAATATACTTGGCGTCAATGTCATCTTCCAGATAACGTTCCATGAATTCATCATCCACTTCAGACAAGACTTCGCACATACGCTCCCGCCAGGGAGCCAGAAATTCATCATCCTGCTCATCCAGATCAAGGACATCAAATTCTTCGCCATTGCTACCCTGATCAAACACCAGCTTCTTCATGCCGATAACGTCATAAACAGCTGAAAATTCATCACCGGAACCGTCAGGAACCTGCACAGGAAGACTTGTAATCCCAAGCTTATCGGACATGGATTCAAGGACGGCCTCAAAATCAGCCCCGAGCCTGTCCATCTTGTTGATAAACACCAGCTTCGGAACGCCGTAAGATTCACTCTGCCGCCAAACAGTCTCAGACTGAGGCTCAACACCGCCAACAGCACAAAAGACACCTACTGCGCCGTCAAGCACGCGCAAGGATCGCTCTACCTCGATAGTAAAATCGACGTGACCGGGAGTATCGATAATATTTACAGTTTTATCATCCCAGTAACAGGTCGTTACCGCCGAAGTAATAGTGATACCACGCTCCTGCTCTTCAGGCATGTAATCCATGGTTGCGGTCCCTTCATGAACCTCACCCAAACGATGGATACGCCCGGAAAAATATAACATGCGCTCGGTAACCGTGGTCTTACCCGCATCAATATGCGCTATAATCCCAATATTACGTATCTTTCCAATACCTTTGACAGAAAAATCAGATTTAGCAGTCACGGTCCACCTTCCCAGTCTAAATACTTATTCAGCTACAGCCAGAGCTACGCATTCCCGCTTGAAAAAAGAACTATTGAATCCATTCCAAATCCAGCATCCTTCCTGACCATGGGCGAGTACAATATTTGAATTCAGCAACGCATCCCCCACAAGCTCGGCAGGAACAACAACAGCGCCGGACTCAATTTCATCAAGGGAATCCTCATCAACTTCCACAAATTCAACATCCGGATGAACAAAAGCAAGCACATCCATATCAGGAGAGTCTTCTTCCTTACAGACTGATATACTGGAAATTTCCGGTACGCGCCAGTAGCGCAAACCGGGACCGTACGGCACAAAATCAGGTTCGCCACGCAAATCGAGCACTGCGCCATCCACACCGCAATGGACGACCGAGAGGATCAACTCCTCTACTTTTTCCTGCGGCAGCTTGACCACATCTTCCTGACCTGCCAGCTCGAAACCAGCCAATACGGACTGGGGTATCTCGCCGTCACCGCAGAACACAGCCAGCACATTCCTCACTCCGGCAGCAAGAGCCGGAGCCAGAGCAGCCAGAATACGTACCGGGGATACCGACTTCGCATCAAGAAGCAGCAGAGTCCAATCCAGAGGAGCAGTCACAACCTCAGTTTCAAAACCTCCGCGCCATGTGTTCACGTTCCAAGTTTTACTAGGTGCTTCGGGCGAATTAACACCGTAAACTTGGGCGATTGTCTTTTTCAGCCACGCGCGCTGGGCGGGTAAAATTGATTCATAGGCTTCTGCGAAAATTCCATCTTCTATCTGATAATCCTGCAGCCATTCTGGAAATTCAAACATTCTGGGGCCTCCGGCGGTTCTCATATTTCCCCGCCAATCTATCAACAAGTAGGACTAAATAAAAGCCCGGCAGACATCAGTCTGTCGGGCTGCTTGCTGGATATGAAAAGAAAACTAAAGCCAATCAACCAGTTCTTTCCAGCTTCCCTGTAATCTTTCACGTTCTTCCTGTGAAAGAGTCTTCTGGTGTTCATAGTAGGACATCTCAGCCTGCTTAATGGCATATTTCTGAACCTTGGGCAGGTCTTTAAAATTGCGGACTACATAAGCATACCTTTTCCACGCTGAACCGTAACGCCCTGAGCGCCAGAAAAAGTCCGCAATGTAAAGCTCATGGTCAGCCAATGCTCGACGACATTTGGTAATGTAATCTTTGGCGGCCTTGGCATATTCACTTTCCGGGTATGCTTCCTCAACTCTGTAAAAATATTCAAGAGCTTCGGTAACGTTATTCTGTGGCCGGTCAATTGAGCTGAAAAGGTTGAAGTTACTTACACCGATCTGAAAAAGAACATACGGAATTTCCTTGTTACCCGGATGGAGCGCGGAAAATTCCTTGTAAGCCTCGGAAGCATCGAAATATTTTTCATCAAGAAAAAAAGCATCACCAAGGCTGATTTCAGCTTTGATGGTATAAGGACTGAAAGGATAGCGGTCTTTCAGTTTGGAAAAATATTCGGTCGCATCAAAGTACTCCTTCTCCTTCATGGCTTCTACACCGGCTTCATAAAGCTCCTGTGCAGTATCCTCAGGCTTGGGAAGGAAGTAATAGTCGATGAGTCCGCAACCGGAAAGACTGATTAGAAGAAAAGAAGCTAAGACAAAAGATAAAAATTTATTTCGCATTATTTATGTTCCAGATATGCATACGCAGATGTGGCGGCTGTTGCGCCATCGCCAACTGCAGTGACAACCTGTCTGCATTTTTTGGAGCGGATGTCACCTGCTGCGTATATTCCGGGAATACTTGATTCCATTTCGCAGG
>PPCM01001259.1_pt1 | contig 12262 bp, 7 predicted proteins | sample 1555541 | NCBI WGS metagenome assembly PPCM01 (sample SAMN05284479, study PRJNA326546) | Marine sediment metagenome, whole genome shotgun sequencing project. | isolation source: marine sediment | place: Germany: Wadden Sea | collected 2012-09-05 | reverse complement strand
GTCAATAACCACCCCTGAAAGGGGTGGCTTGTTTGCGACCCTAAAAGGGTCAAATATGTATTACCAAAGTTTCTGTTGCTCTATTTTTCTGTCTTTGTGTTGCTGATGTTTCACATATCGTTTTATTACAGCTTCATCCAAACCCACAGTGCTGACACAATACCCCTTGGCCCAAAAGTGTCGGCCCCAGTAGCGTTTTTTGAGTTCATGGTGTAGATCAAACATTTTTATTGCGCTCTTGCCTTTCAAAAACCCTACTGTATCCGAAACAGAGTATTTCGGTGGAATTGAGAGGACCAAATGGATATGATCAACTTGGACATTTCCTGCTATAATTTTGATCTGTTTCCATTCACATAATTGGCGGATAATATCGCGTAAGGACCTACCGATTTCGCCTTTCAATATTTTGAATCGGTATTTGGGGCACCATACAATATGGTACTTACATTCCCAGGCTGAGTGTGCTAATTTCTGAAATCGAGACATCGAATACCTCCAGATTTGTTTTAGGGTCGCACCAAAACTATTTGGAGGTATTCGTATTTTATCGCAAGTCAGAATCTCGCACTTACCCGCAAAGCAAAGCCCGGACCCATCAGCGAAGCTGATGGTTTAATTTTCTAAATTACTCAGTATCTCAAGGCTGTGCAGGTATTCCCAAAGAAATTCAACACCTTGAAATGAATGAGTCGCACATCTGCGGGAAACTGATCAAAAGTTCACAATAACAACTCCTTACGGGCTTGGTCGAAATCGGGATTGCAAGTTTTAGATTCCATATTGTTTTAATGGAAGACGAGTGAGCATCCCCATGGAAGTTCATGAAGCACGTAAGAGCGAATGTCATATAATCACAGATATTTCATACCCACAGTGACAGACACGTCGAGTTATTGTCCACTGCAGGTAATGTTTTAAGCAATAAACTCACAACGGACCGGTGGAACCTGTTGGGGCCTCCAACGGAGGCGGAGGTTTTATTTCAGGATAATGCACGGAACAATTTCAAATGATTTTTCATATTAAAGGCGGGAAATGGATCGCTCAAACCGGGAGTTTATTAAAAAAATGGAGACAAATCCCCCGGGATATCGTAACAGCATGTATCGAAGGCATGAATCCAAGGCACAAACCACCCGGTCGGCAATTTGGACACCCTCTTTAACGCGGTCCGGGTTTTCCGCCCGGCCCAAAGGAGGCTTCCGGCACCATGGCAGATCATCCCCACGAGAATCTTCCCGCGAAAATCCGCAACCTTGAAAAAGAGGCCGCGACCCTTCGCAAACAGCTCTCCGTTGCCGAATCGGATGCCGCCTTTTATCGCCTTATATTCGAGAAATCCACTGCCCCCACCATCGTCATCGAGGCGGACTACACCATATCCAGGAGCAACGAGCGCCTCCAGGAGCTCCTGGAATACTCCCGGGGAGAGCTGGACGGAAAGATCAAGTGGCCGAAAGTGGTGGTCGAAGAGGACGTGGAGCGGATGAAGGGCTACCACCGACTTCGACGGAAGGACGCGAATGCGGCTCCCAAGGAGTACGAATGCAGGTTTGTGAGCCGCACCGGAAGGGTCATCGACGTCGACAACAAGATGGACATGATCCCGGGCACCACCACCAGCGTGGCCACCGTCGTGGACATTACCCAACGGAAAAAGGCCGAGAAAAAACTCCTTCGGCGGGAAGGGGAACTCCGGGTCATCGTGGAGAACTTTCCGGGCTATATATACACCGTGACCCGGGATTTTCGCATCGCTTTCATGAACCGGCTCCTGGTGGAAAAGCTCGGTGGAAATGCCGTGGGCAAGAGATGCCACGAGGCGGTTTTCGATCTTCCCGTCCCCTGCCCCTGGTGCCGGCACCGGGAAGTATTCGAAGGGGAGACCCTGAAATTCGAAATCAAGGACCCGGCGGAGCACCGCTGGTACACCCTTATCGCAACCCCATTAGCGGGTTCCGGCGGCAGAATTGAAAAAATCCAGACCATCCTCATCGACATCACCGACCAGAAGCTCACCGAGAAACGTCTCAAGGCAAACGCCGCCCTGCTGAAAAAGGAAAACACAAGGCTCAAGTCCACCATGAAGGACCGCTACCGGTTCGGGGACATCGTGGGAAAGAGCCCCGCCATGCAGAATGTATACAAGCTGATCCTGCGGGCCTCCGCATCGGACGCCAACGTAATCGTCTACGGGGAATCGGGAACGGGCAAGGAGTTGGTGGCAAACGCCGTCCACCGCCTGAGTGATCGAAACGGCGCACCGTTTGTGCCGGTGAACTGCGGCGCGATCCCCAAAAGGCTTATGGAGAGCGAGTTCTTCGGGTTCAAGAGCGGGGCTTTCACGGGCGCAACCGGCGACAAGAAGGGTTACCTCTGCCTTGCCCATGGGGGCACCCTGTTCCTGGACGAGTTGGGGGAGATCGATCCCTCCATGCAGGTAAAACTCCTCAGGGCGATCGAGGGGGGCGGTTACATGCCTCTGGGCGGAAAGACCCTGGTGAAACCGGATATCAAGATCATCGCCGCAACGAACCGCAACCTTGTGGAGATGATCCGGAAGGGAGGCATGCGGGAGGATTTTTTCTACCGGATCCACGTGATCCCCATCCATATTCCCCCCCTGAGGGAGCGAAAATCGGACATTCCCCTCCTCATCGAGCATTTTACCCGATCACATGGACAAAGCGGCGAACTTCCCGAGGTGGACACCTCTGTTCTCAACGCGTTTCTCGGATACCACTGGCCCGGAAATGTCCGGGAACTCCAGAACGCCCTGAACCGCTATCTTACCCTGGGAAGCGTGGATTTTATTCACGGGGAACGGGAGAATTCTCCTTCCGCCCCAACGACTCCGGCGGGAACGAGCATCCCGGCCCCGGCAGCCGCCACCCTTAAGGAGGTCGCGGCAAAAGCGGAAAAGGAGATGATTCTTCAAGTTCTGGAAGAGATGAGGTGGCACAGGGGCAAAACTGCCGAGCGCCTCGGAATTACCCGCAGGACACTGGAAAGAAAAACGGCGCTTTACGGGATACGCGACATGGGGTAAACGTTCCGGTTCGTAGGTTCGTTACGGCGAAAGGGTTACCCGCCACATCGGTTGGTAATGCGTTTTCAGGGCTTGATCACATGATCGGCCATTCAACTCGATACGTTGTCCCCACACGGTATTAATGCCCTTTACCACTTGGATATATGGGGCGCGGTGTATCCTGTAGAAACCAAGCCGGCCGATGATATGATCAAGCCCTGTTTTTATAAAGCCGGCGATTAAGAACCGCTGTTTTTAATTCATGGAATTTCCTTAAAAACAAGTAGATAATTCCGTGGTGGATTAGCTTAAGAGGATCAGAGGTCACAAACACCCTTAACGTAATAGTACGCCGGGAAATACTGCCAGTGAACATACCCAACGTCCATGTTCACATACCAGGCGGCCGTGAAGGATTTTCTGTCCGCCGTCCAGATCCACCGCTGCTTTTTATCGAACACAACAGGAAGACAGTGCTGCCTGCCGTGGGGGGTGTCCGTCAGAAGGGTCAGAAGCTCTTCAACGGTGGGCATTCGCCAGCGGTTGTAACCGCCGAATGCCTCGTGGTTGAGCTTCCCGATATGGGTGAGGACCCGCTCGTAATCGCACGGGAACGGACTGCCCGACCACTCCCACGCGAGGTTCGTGGCCCGGTCCCTTACGATCCCCTTTTCAAGGTCCGTTTCAAAATCGTTTTTCACATGGGTTTTGGGCTGCCAAAGGCGGTTGGTCTTGAAAAAGGCCCGTGCGTCCCTCGACCCCACCTTCACCGGCTCTTTTCTGGCGGCAAGGACTCCCGTGCCTTCGATTTGCGCCTTGCCGGAGGAAGGCATGGGGAGACGGCAGATGTTTTCCTTCTTGTTTTCCCAGCGTTGCCCGTGGATGGTCAGGGCGTAGATCATCTCCCTGGCCGTTGAAAACCGCTCTTTTGGATTCCTTGCAACGGCCTTTTCGAGAAACCGGTCCCAGGTTCCGTCGAGGTCGGAATTGATCTCGCTGGGCTTTTTCGCTGTTTCACCGGGCAATACACCGCAGAGCATCCGGAAGAGCATCACCCCCACGGAATACGTATCCGCGCTGAAATCCACGTTGTCCGGGTCCTCCTCCTGCTCCGGGGCCGCATACCAGGGAGAGCCCACCTTGAGGCTTTCGGGGCCCCTGAACGCCTCCTTCCTCAGTTTGGAGAGGCCGAAATCACAGATCTTCACCGTGTCCCGGTCGGTCAGCAGCAGGTTGAAGGGTTTGATGTCCCTGTGGATGATGCCGTTATGGTGGAGACAGTCCAGCCCCTCCAGGGTCTGACGCGCATAGGACACGGCCCGGGATATGTCGATGATCCGCGAGGGGGCCTCGGTGCGATAGGTCTCTCCGATGATGTCCCCAAGGTTGTTGCTGTAAAAATCCATGGTGTAGTACGGCTTCTCACCGCCGGCGTCGTAATCGAGGATCTCCACGATATTGGGATGACGGAGTCCCGCGATGGTCACCGCCTCGGTGACGAAGAGCTCGGTAATCTTCTCCTCGCCAATGAGGCTCACCAGAAAGGGGTTGGGGTCCAGAAGCTTGAGGGCGACGATTCTCCCCACCACGGGAAGGGCCACCTTGTACACCTTTCCCATCCCTCCCTTGCCGAGGAGACCCTTGATCTCATATTTTCCTATCTTTTTCATCCTGAAACTCCATGCTCCCCTGTTCCCGCGACACGACTTACCTCTTTTGGCGAAGCCGCATGCGGCATATGTATCAACCCGTCATGCCCCAAGCCCTCACCCGGGCTTTCGGAAGCTGATAATTCCCGGTCAAAGCTCTTCGGATCCGTCCCGGCGCGGGCCAATGGAAGGAGGTCCGCACAGGCGTCCGGGATTCCCCTCTTTCTGATCTTTCGAACGGTTTCCCGAAAGTTGAAGGAAACGCACAAAAAAGGGGACGGATTTATTTTACGTGGATACTCATTTTTTCCGTATTCCTTAATCCCCCCCGGGCTTTCGAAGTACGAATAGTTCCCGGCAAAAGCGCTTCAGCCCCGTCCCGGTGCGGGCTCAAAGAAGGCGATCCGCATAGGCGTCCGGGATACCGCTCTTTCTGATCTTACGAACGGTTTCCCGAAAGTTGTAGGAAACGGATTCGACGGTAAGGCGGTTCTTCTCCTTTTCCCAGATGATGTACTTAGCCCGGTTGTCCCCGTCCCGGGGCTGGCCCACGCTGCCGGCGTTCACGATATACTTCCTTTCCGGGTCAAGGAACACAACGCCCCTTTCAAGGGGCGTCTCCACCGCCTCGCCGTTTTCCATGGAGTGGAGCCCGAGGTCGTGGGTATGCCCAACGAAACAGACCCCCTCGGCCATGCCCTCGAAGGTCCTGGCCATCTTCTTGTCCGAAGCCTGGTACACGTAGAACTTGACGGAATCCGGCGGAAACCCGTGAACAAACCTGGCCCCTTCCCAGACCAGGCTGGTTTCCATGTTCCGGATATGGGAAATGGAATCCATGGATAGGGAGGAAACGGCGATCTCCACGGCGATCCTGGACTGGGGATTGAACCATCGAATGGAGGAAGGGTCCTTTACGACAAGCTCATGGTTTCCCAGCACCGAGTGGATCCCCTCGGCCCGAACCATGCCCATCACCTTCTCGGAATCCGGCCCGTACCCGATATTGTCCCCGAGGCTGATCACCCGGTCCACCCCCTGCTTTTCCATATGTTCCAGCACGGCGGAGAACGCCTCGGCATTACCGTGGATATCGGATATTACGGCAATTTTCATTGTCTATCCACACTCCCTCATCATTATCGGAATCGGATGACGTCACGTTTCATTGGCCGTCCCCTGATCCTTCGTCAATATCGGAACCGGACAACGGCACGTTTCATTGGCCGTCCCCTTATCCTTCGTCAATATCGGAACCGGACAACGGCATTCTTCATTGGCCGTCCCCTTTTCCTTCGTCATTATTGGAACCGGACAACGGCAATATTCATTGACCGTCCCTTTTCCTTCGTCAATATCGTAACCGGACAACGGCACGTTTCATTGGTCGTCCCCTTATCCTTCGTCACTATCGGAACCGTGCAACAACAAGTTTCATTGTGCGTCCCGGCTTACCCCGTTCTTATCAGAAACGCTCAATAAGCTTGTCGATGAGATAGGTACTCTCCCGCATGGCCTGCTGACTAAAGGGATCGAACCATTCGGCGATCCTGTTGAACTTGTTCTTGAAGGTCTCCTTGTCCCCCTTTTCCAGCATTTCGAGGTTGTCCGAGACGGTTTCCACATACTCCTTGAGGATCGCCCTTCTTTCGGGCGAGGCAAAGATGATCTCCGAGTAGAGATCCGGGTCCTGTGCAAAGAGGCGCCCCACCATTCCCAGCTCCAGGCGATAGATGGGACTCGAAAACTCCAGGGTCCGCTCCAGGGTGATTCTCCGCTTGTAAAGAAAACGGCCGAACACGAAGGTGGCAAAGTGGCGCAGGGCCTGGACGATATCCATGATCTCATCGTGCTCTTTTGGGGAAGCTTCCACCACCACGGCCCCCCAGGTGGTGAACTGGTCCAGTACCCACCGGCACGCCGAGGTATTTCGTCCGGCCGTTGCCACGACGATCTGCTTGTCCAGGGTCGAAGTGGTGGGGCCGAACAGGGGATGCAGCCCCAGGACAGGTCCTTCGAACGCATCGAGCATGGCGGTCACGGGAACCTCCTTCACACTCGTAACGTCCGTGAGCACGCAATCTGCGGGCAGATGGGGGGCAAGCTTTGTCGCGGCGGCCTCGGTTCGGTCGATGGGCACGGAAAGAATCGCCAGATCCACGCCGTCGCAGAGTTCCGCCACCCGGTCCCAGTCGTCCTTCTCCAGGATGCGCACCGTGTAACCGGCCTCGGAAAACCAGCGGACAAAGTAGGCGCCCATGGCCCCGCCGCCGCCCACCACGAGAATCCGGGCATTGGGCCTGACCGCCTTGCCGGCAAGGGTCGCCGCCTGTTCCACCCGTGATCTCCGTATGATGGTCCGGAACATGTTTTCCAGGTAATCGGGGTCCAGCCCGACCTCCATTCCCAGCTTCCGCTTTTCGGAGATCAGGTTCTCCTCCCGGGCGGGGTGGTAGATGGGAAGGTTGTGCTTTTTTTTCAGGGAAACGACCTTTTCCACCGCCCCCTGGCGCTCCTTGAGCAGGGCCACGATCTTGCGATCGATGCCGTCGATCTGTTCACGCAACCCCCCGAGGGCTTTTGTCACTTCACCGCTGTCGTCCGATTCCATCATCTTTCCTCACGAATTTTTCAGTCATAATAAACGCCTCGATTGCCTGTGCAACGTTTTCCCGCATGATCCGCCGGATTTTCAAAACTATACGATGGGCAACGTTCTGTCAAATCCGTTTCATCATTCCGCACACGGTGCATGTATATACTTCAAACGTAAATAAGGAATACAGCTTGATGGTCCCGTATAAAGCAGCCGGCACCCGAGTGCCCATATATCCGAAAAGGATCCCATTCATTTTCCATATAAGGGTTCGACATCGAGTCCGGTTTAAAAATCAAAATGTTGACTGAGAGTTCCTTGGAAGTCGTGCCGGGAAAATTTGACCACAACATGGGGACAACTGCGCGGCCCCAAATTCAGCAGGTTGGAAAGTTGCGTCGGACGTTTTGCACAACCTTTAAATTTGAACGTGCCGTCCGGCCCGCTTCACCAGCGGTTACAATTACACGAAACCCTGGGTATGGACCATAATTGTGTTCAAGAAATTCGAGTTGCGGTCCTTACCAAGTGCAGTTTTTTTCCAGGAGGGGCGGCCGGCCCGTCACCTGTTTTCAACCCGTCACCTGTTTTCAACCCGTCACCCCGTTTATCACATGGGAGGCCCCGCGCCCGGCACATATCCCGTCAACTCGACGTATCCTTTACCGGACAGCTTTCTCCCGCCGGCGGTTCCCGAAACCAAAACGCTCCCCTCCCAGTAGGTGAACCGGTCCGCCGCCTCCCCGTTCATCTCCTGATCGGCGAAGGTCGGCCGGACGACAAGGGAAATGGCGGATTCCGGAATCGTCACCCGCCATCCCGACGGATAGACCGCTCCGGAGCGTTCGCTCCTCCAGGTGCCCGTGGGGGTGATCTCGAAATCTTTCGAACTCAGGTGCTGTTTTCCTCCGTTTCGAAAAACAAGGGTACCGCTGGACACGGGGGAAAAGCCGGCGTCGTTCATCCGGATGAGGTAGATCATCAACTCCGTCCCGTCCGATAGCTGAAGGCTGAACCAGTCCCACCCGGCACGGGTATGATCCAGGGGCTCGGAAGCGTACTCATGGTCCATCCAGCCGAGTCCCCGGACCGGGTAATTGCTCTCCCCGATGGAAAGGGTGCCGGTCGCGGCAAGACGGGTGAAGGAGTAATAGCAACTTGCCTGGCCGGGGAGATCCCCCCTCCTTGTAAACCCCATCTCCCCGTGAAGCACCGGCGGTTTTTCCGGCACCATCGTAAGATCGAAGGAAAAATCCGGGGTTTGAACATGGAGCAGGTGGCGTTTCCGGTCGATTCGCACGCGCCAGTTCTTCAGGAAGACCGTCGTTTCCCCGCCTTGAAGAACTGCGCCCGCCATGCCGGGCATCGCTCTTGCCGTTATCCCCCGGTAGCGGTGGCGCTCTTTATCAACCCCGGAAATCGCCGCATGGGCCATGAAGATCTGGTCCGTGCGCCATTTGGAAGCCGACTTTTCCAGGGCTCCCGGCGGGCCGAGGCGATACCTGAAAAAGGTGAGCTGGAATCCGAACGCCTCGCCGCGCGGCCCCGACAGGTTTCCCGTATAGTACCACCATTCGGTTCGAAACCCCATGTGGGGGCCGTGATCCTCCGGGAAAACAGGCCCGCACGCCCCAGACACCCCGTCAAACCCCGTTTCACCGGAACAGGGGGTTGTCCATGGCCCCGCCGCCGTCAGAATGCAGCAGCACAGCCGGATCACGATTCCTTTATAGGCGGTTTTCATCCTTCCTCCCAAGAGACGAGCAATTTCCTGTTCCGGGAATATCAATATGCGGGATATGCCGGGTGTGTCACCGTTGCCTTAGAAGATCGGCGGGGTTCTGTCGAAAAACAAGGGATACGGCCGGCATTGCGGCGAGGATGCCGGTGACGAGAACCAGGGGGATCGATCCCGCGATCATGGGCCAGTTCACCCGCATGGGAAAAGTCCATCCAAAAGAGCCGCGGTTGATCACATGGATCAGGATCCAGGAGAGGGCAAAACCGCAGACCAGCCCTCCGAAAACACCCGCGCATGCGATGATCAGGGTTTCCCAGAGGATCACGGCCCGCACCTGCGCCCTGCTCCCCCCCACGGCGATGATCGTGTTCAACTCGGCGGAACGTTCCAGCACCTGAACGGCAAGGCTGACGGCGATCCCGATTCCCGCCGTGAACAGCGCGACGACCAGGAGCACAAAGGTCAGTGAGAAGGTCTCGTTGAACATCTCCATCACCGCGCCCCTGAGTTCGGCGCCGCTGATGATATCGAGCTTTCCGGGAAATGCGCGTTCAAGGGCCCCGTGAAGATCCGCAACGGCACCCGGCGGGTCGGAGACCCCATCCCTTACATAAAAGCGAACGCCTCCCCACCTCTTTTCCGCGCCCTTTCCAAGGGCCCTGTAATCGCTGAAAACAACTCCGCCGCTGGTCCTGTAATCGCGTATGATGCCCACCACCGGAAGCTGCACCTTCCTTCCGCCGATCACGGCCGAAAATGTTTCTCCGACGCCAAGCCCCGAGCGGCCGGCAAACACCTCCGACACGATCACCCCCTCTCCCTTCCGGGCCGCTTCAAGTCCGGCGGCCCCGCCCCCCCCGGTCCAGGAGAAACGCCCGTGCCCGAGAAAGGCGCCGAGGTCCATGGCCTCGAACACATAGGGCGCGCCGGCGTAACGGGTATAGAACCGGTCGTAGGGCACCATCTCCATGAGGGGCGACATTTCCGCCAGTTTATCCGCGATGGATCGGGGAATGGGATCCCGGTACCGGTTCTCCCCCGCGAGGCTCGGCCTGATAAACAGATCCCCGCCCAGCGTCCGATGGACCCAGTCCGTCACCGCCCCCCTGAAACTGTGGACCATGATCACCAGGGCGAAAAAGAGCCCCATTGCCGTAATCAGGGCGCCCACGGCAACGGTTGTGGAGGTTCCCCCCTTTCTCGCGTAACGCCCGGCAAGGTCCGCCTCGATCCCACCGATCCCGCCGGGAAGGGGAAAAAAGCGGCTCCAGGTGTCCAGCAACCTTCCGGACAAAAGGGAAAATCCCGCAAACAGCATAAAGGTTCCAACGTACCCGGACAGGGGCACACCGGAAACCGCCGGTATCCTTGTCACGGGCCACACCAGGGCGATACAGGCAACACCCATCGGGGCCCAGGGAAAGCTCCCAACCGAAGCCCTCCCCCGGGGGGTAACGGCCATGGCCTCCACCGGCGGTACCGCCCCCGCCCTTCTTGCCGGATGCCATGCGGCAAGAAGGGAAACCGTCATGGTCAGGCAGAAGCTTCCGAAAATCTCCCACCCGCTCACGGAAAGTGCATCCACGGCAATCGGGGTAAAGAGGTTGGAGACGGTCCTGCTCACCCCGGAGAGGAGGTGCTTGACCAGGTACCCGCCCAGGGGAAGGGAGGCGATCCACCCCGCCGCCCCGAAAAAGGCCCCCTCGCCGAGAAACAGGGAGAAGCAGACGGGCGCGGATGCCCCCAGGGATCTCATCACGGCCAGCTCCCGTCTCCTTGCCGCCATGTTCATGGACACGATGCTGTAAACCAGGAACATCCCCACGAAAAGGCTCACAAAGGAGAGCACCGTGAGATTGAGGCCGTAGGCCCTTACCATCTCCTTTCCGCCCGAAATTTCACGCTCGGGCGTTGTGAGCCTCGCCCCCTCGGGAAGAAGCGCCGACACGGTATCAAGGGTCTCCTTCCGGGGACCGCCGTAAAAGCGGAGGTCGATGCGATCCACCTCCCCGACGACTCCGGTAAACTCCTGAAAAGATGCGATATCGCACACGGCGATCCTGCTCCCTCGGCCGTCGGCCGGCCCCCTTGCGCCAAGGCTGCCGGCGATATGGAACCTTGAAACCACCGCCCCCCTTGAAAGCACGAGGGCCTCCCCCGCAGAAAGCCCCGTCTCCTCCAGGAGGCGGGCTCCCACAACAACGGTTGCCGGCACGGCCGTGAGGGTCATACTGGAAAAAGTTGTCCGGGATTCCCTCGTCATCCCCCAGTCCCGCAGGGGACGGTCCAGCAGTGGATCAATTCCCAGAAGGAGAAATGGTGCGCGCGCGCCCTCGGCAAGAACATGGGTGGTCATGACCGGAGAGGCCGTTTCAACAAGGGGGTGTGAAAAGAGCGCGGCCGCAAGTTCCTCGGGGAGCCTTCCGCCGGGTGCCCGCGCAATGGCCTCGGTTTTTCCGGCGAGGCGGTCCATGCCGAGGGTCAGGGAGTCGAGGCAGGTGTGGATGGAGAGCCTCACGCCGGTGAACACGGCGGCCCCCACGGCTATGCCCGCCACAACCCCCATGGCGCGAAACGGAGCGTTTCGCATCCCGCGCAGGCTGAAGATCCGGAACAGGACAAGGAAATTCAGGAGGGCGTTCATTGCGGTTCCGCCGGGGACCCGTCCCTGAGGATGAGGGTACGGGAGGCTTGGCTGTCGGCAAGATCGCTGTGGGTGGCGATGATCAGGGTCCTGCCGGCGTTCCCGGCAAGGGAAACGAGCAGATCCATCAAGTTGCGGCCGTTTCTGCTGTCAAGATTTCCGGTGGGTTCGTCCGCCAGGATAATGGGGGGATCGTTGATAAGGGCCCTTGCCGCAGCCGTGCGCTGCATCTGTCCCCCGGAGAGCTGGGAGGGGTAATGGGTGATGCGCGCGCCCATGTTCAGCCGTTCCAGGATCTCCGTCCCGCGCCTTGCGGCATCTCTTTTGGATTCTCCGGAAAGAAGGGCGGGCAGACAGACGTTTTCCAGCACCGTCATGGTGGGCAGCAGGTTGAAGGACTGGAAGACCATCCCCACGCTCCTGCCGCGAAACCTCGTGAGCGCCTTTTCATCCGCCCCCGTAAGGTCCACGCCGGCAACAATAAGGCTCCCTCCGGTGGGCCTGTCAAGCCCCCCCAGCAGGGAGAGGAGGGTGCTCTTTCCCGAGCCGCTCGCCCCCTTGACGAGCACGATTTCACCCGGGCAAACCCGAAGATCCA
>PPCM01001258.1_pt1 | contig 12263 bp, 10 predicted proteins | sample 1555541 | NCBI WGS metagenome assembly PPCM01 (sample SAMN05284479, study PRJNA326546) | Marine sediment metagenome, whole genome shotgun sequencing project. | isolation source: marine sediment | place: Germany: Wadden Sea | collected 2012-09-05 | reverse complement strand
TGAGAACAAGTACGCGTAGTAGGAGGAAGTTATGAAACTAAATACAGAATATTTAGCTAGAAGAAATGCCTATTTTCCAAATGTTACTGATGCAGAATGGAAAGATTGGAAATGGCAAGTTAAAAATAGAATTACTAGTTTAGATGATTTACAAAAGTATGTTGATTTAACTTCAAAAGAAGTTGAAGGTATCTCAAAAGTTTTAGGTAAGTTAAGAATGAGTATTACTCCTTATTACTTAACATTAATGGATCCTAATGATGAGAACTGCCCTGTTAGAAAGCAAGCTGTTCCAATTGAAGCAGAGGTATATGTTGGTGAAAACGACTTTGATGATCCTTTACATGAAGACCATGATTCACCAGTACCTGGATTAACTCACCGTTATCCAGATCGTGTATTATTACTAATCACGGATATGTGTGCAATGTATTGTCGTCACTGTACTCGTCGTCGTTTCGCTGGTCAAAGTGATTCAGATGCGAATATGGACAATGTTGACAAAGCAATCGAGTACATCAGAAATGCTCCAGAAGTTAGAGATGTTTTACTAAGTGGTGGTGATGCATTACTTGTTAGTGATGCTCGTTTAGAATACATTATCTCTAAGTTAAGAGAAATTGAACATGTTGAAATCATTAGAATTGGTTCGAGAACTCCAGTAGTACTTCCGCAAAGAATTACTCCTGAGTTAGTTGATATGCTTAAGAAGTATCATCCAGTATGGATTAATACACACTTTAACCATTCTAAAGAAATTACTCAAGAAGCGAAAGATGCTGTGGATTTAATGGCTAATGCCGGAATTCCGTTAGGAAACCAATCAGTACTTTTAAGAGGAGTAAATGATTGTGTTAATGTAATGAGAAGATTAGTTCACGACTTAGTTTATATGCGTGTTCGTCCTTACTACATCTATCAATGTGACCTTTCACTTGGGATAGAGCACTTTAGAACTCCTGTATCAAAAGGTATTGAAATTATTGAAGGATTACGTGGTCATACATCTGGTTATGCAGTACCTACATTTGTTGTAGATGCTCCAGGTGGTGGTGGAAAGATTCCAGTAATGCCAAACTACTTAATCAGTCAAGGAACGCACAAGACAATTTTAAGAAACTATGAAGGTGTAATTACAACATATTACGAACCAGAAGAGTATCATGATGATTGCCATTGTGAAACATGCAGTAGTGAAACTCCAAAAGAGGAAATTGGTGTTTATTCATTAATCGCTAAGCAAAGACTTTCACTAGAGCCTAGTGCACTTAAAAGACATCAACGTTCTAAAAAATAATGTTTGAAAAATATCTTAATTCATTTGAAGTACTAAGTGTCGTTGGAATGTGTAAAAACGCAGGAAAAACAACAGTTGTAAATAAGATGATTGAGAGTCTATTTACTGACTATAAGTTAGGAATTACTTCAATTGGTATCGATGGAGAGACAATTGACTTAGTAACTGATACTGAAAAGCCAGAAATTTATGTTGCGGCAGGAACTTTAATAGCTACTGCAAAATCAACATTAAGTTCTTCAGATATTACCTATAAGGTGAAAAAAGTTTTTGACTTCACTACCCCTCTAGGTAAAATTATCTTAGTTGAAGCTATGAGTGATGGGTTTGTTAAAATTGCAGGCCCTTCATTTAATAGCCAACTAGAAGCTGTGATTGAAGAGTTTAAAAAGCAAGGGACGAATCGAATAATAGTAGATGGTGCTGCAAGTAGAAAACAGTTAGCTAAGACTAGTATTTGTGATGCTCTTATTTTAGCAACTGGTGCGAGTTATAATTCCAAGCTTACAAAGGTAATAAATGATACCCGTGTTCAAGCAGAACTCTTGAATCTAGGGTATACAAAAAATCTTAGTTTAGCTTTAAAGCTAATTAATAATTCAAAACTAGGGTTTATCTATCAAGACTCAAGCACAAAATCATTTGATGTTGAGTTAGGTTTTGAGAGTGTTGAAACAGTAATAAGTGAACTGACAAAGGATGTAAAAGCCATTGTTATTAACGGGGCAATAACCGATACCCTTCTTAAGAAGATGATAGAGAATATCAAGATTACGAGGAATGTCGAAGTTATTGTAAGTAATCCTGTTAATGTTATTGCTAGTCCTGATGTTGTTCAAAGGTTTTTTGATGCTGGGTTAAAGTTAACAACAGTAAAAAAATCTGAGTTACTGTTTGTATCAATCAATCCAATCAGTGCTTATGGTTATAGTTTTGATGCAGTTGAGTTTAAAAAGAAAATAGAGAATGAAGTTAAAAATGATGTCATAAATGTGATAGGAGGATGATTATGTTAGATGGTAAGGCAATTTCTAAGATTGGTTTTGACTATATCATAGAACTAGTTAAGATACGATCTTTTTATGGGAAACAACTATTAAAGAACAACATAAATTTAAGTATCGATTCTTTTAATCAAACAGAGACATCACTCAATGAAGTTTATGATAATATTGATACCTTCATTCAATTAAGTAATCAAGTAAATTTAAGTGGTTTACGTGATGTCTTTGACAAAGTTAAAGATATCAGTACCCACATTGAAGCAATTGAGTTAGGACAAGTTCTTGATACAGTTGCCCTATATGAAATAAAAATGCAAATGATTCAATTCGAACGTGTAATTGATCTACTGAATCAACATTTGCCAAAGTCGCTAAAACTTCTAGATGTAAACAAAGTTATTAAAATATTGAATCCTGATGATTTGATTAGTGATGACTTTTATATCTATAATGACTATTCAATCATTTTGAAGGAAATAAGAAGTTTTAAAAGCCAATATGAGGCGGAATACTTCAAAGCTCAATCAAGTGATGAAAAGCAAATAATTAGAGAAAAAAGAGCCAAGGTAGTGTTAGAAGAGGCAAATGCCGAGTTTGATATCAGAAAGAAACTTACAAGAAATATTTCTGAACATCTTACGGTTTTGAAGACAAATATAATCAATATTGCCGAAATTGATTTGCTGTTTGCTAAAGCCCATTTTGCAACTAAGTATAATGCTGTTAGACCTAGTTTTGGTAGTGCCATTAAACTTACTAATGCCAGAAATCCTTACTTGGTAAATTTACTTAATAGTATTGATGAAGATTATCAACCAATATCAGTTGAATTAAGTAAAGGTACCACAGTAATTACTGGTGCTAACATGGGTGGAAAATCATCTTCTGTTAGAACAATTATGTTGAATGTACTACTAGCTCATCTTGGATTCTATGTCTTTTGTGAAGAAGCGACAATCGCAATAGTTGATTCTCTAGATCTTGTTTGGAGTGAAGATGATAATTCATTACATGGTCTTTCAACTTTTGGAGTTGAAGTTATTAAACTAAACTCTACGATAGAGAAGTTAAAGAGTGATAAGACCCATTTAATAATGATCGATGAGTTTGCAAGAAGTACCAATCCTAATGAGGGAATGAAGTTTGTAAAGACTCTTGCGAGTTTTGCTAATAATCATCACTCATTCACAGTTTTAACAACACACTTTGATGATATTCCTACAAAAGAAATGCGACATTATCAAGTAAAAGGATTTGTTGGAAAAGACATCAAGTTTGATAAAAATCAATTTAAGAAGCAAATAAGTAAATATATGGATTATTCACTTATTGAAGTAGATTATTCAAAGGACGTTCCTAAGGATGCATTAAATATTGCAAGATTACTAGACTTAGACGAAGACTTTGAAAGAGATTTAATCTCACTTTATAAGGAGGAAATAAATGAGTAAGTTAAATTTGAATTTTGAGGTAGTTAATAAAGCTCGAGAAAGTGCTAAAAAAATTGCCTTAGATACTCAAGAGTTTATTGATAAGCATACAACGACTACTGTAGAGCGTGCTATCTGCCGTATTTTAGGTATCGATGGTGTTGATGTAAATGGTGTACCTTTACCAAACATTGTTGTCGATCATATTAAAGAACATGGAAATTTAGCTAAAGGGGTTTCTTATTACCTAGGAAATGCAATGCTTGAAACAGAGTTATCAGTTCAAGAAATTGCAGAACAAGTAGGGAAAGACGAAATTAATTTAGCAACATTAAATATTAACGATAGTTTTGAAATTAAAGCTGCTTTAACACCAATTGTTAGTAGCCAATTAGATAAGATTAAATCAAATAGAAATCAACGTGATAATTTCTATGAGATGCATGGAAAGAAAGATGGTCCTGAGTTGTATGTAATCGTTGCAACTGGTAACATTTATGAAGATGTTATTCAAGCGAAAGCAGCTGCTAAGCAAGGTGCTGACATTGTTGCAGTTATTCGTACTACGGGTCAATCTTTATTAGACTTTGTACCATACGGAGCTACAACAGAAGGATTTGGTGGAACTTATGCCACTCAAGAAAACTTCAAGATAATGCGTAAAGCTTTAGATGAAAGTGGAGAAGAGTTAGGAAAATACATCAAACTTGTTAACTATGCTTCAGGATTATGTATGCCTGAAATAGCAGCAATGGGTGCCTTAGAGCGTCTTGATGTAATGCTAAATGATTCACTTTATGGAATCTTGTTTAGAGATATCAATCCACAAAGAACATTTGTAGATCAGTATTTCAGTCGTGTAATTGATTCATATGCAGGAATTATCATTAATACTGGTGAAGATAACTACTTAACTACTGCTGATGCAGTAAGTGAAGCCCATACAGTTTTGGCTTCACAACTTATTAATGAGCAGTTTGCATTACTTGCACACTTACCAGAAGAACTTCAAGGATTAGGTCATGCATTTGAAATTGATCCTGACTTTAAGAATGGTTTCTTGTATGAAGTTGCTCAAGCACAAATGGCAAGAGAAATCTTTCCTAAGGCACCTTTAAAATACATGCCACCAACTAAATATATGACTGGTGATATCTTTAAAGGTCACGTTCAGAATGCTTTGTTTAACATTACAACGATTCTTACTAATCAAAAGATTCACTTATTAGGAATGCTTACAGAGGCTATTCACACACCATTTATGCAAGATCGTGCATTATCTATTGATAACGCCAACTACATCTTTAATACGATGGCTGATATTAGTGATGAGATTGAGTTTAAAGATGGTGGAATTATTCAGAACCGTGCAAATGAAGTACTTACTAAATCACTTGATTTGTTAAATGAAATCGAATCTTTGGGAATGTTTAAAACAATCGAGCAAGGTGTTTTTGCTGGTATTAAGCGTTCATTTACAGGTGGTAAAGGTTTGAATGGAGTATTTGAGAAAGACAGTGAATACTTTAATCCTGTCTTAGATAAAATGATAGAAGAGCTAAAGGAGAACTAATATGGGATATTCAATGGATGATACAAACTTTGATAAAACGTTAGATCTAACTAAGCTTAAGCCATACGGCGATACGATGAATGATGGGAAGATTCAGTTAAGCTTTACATTACCTATTCCTAATGATGAAAAAGGTGATGAAGCGGCATTGCAGTTAGCTAGGCAAATGGGTCTTAATAACCCTATGGTAGCGCATTCTGAAGCCTTAGACAAAGAGTTTACTTTCTTTGTAGTATATGGTAGTTCTGTTCATTCTGTAGATTACACGTCAATTGTGGTTGATACAGTTGATACAGATGCAATGGATAAATACCAGATTGAAGCTTTTATCGAAGAAAATATTAAACGCGATGTGGTATTCTTAGGTGCTTCAACAGGAAGTGATGCTCATACAGTAGGAATTGATGCCATCATGAACATGAAGGGATTTGCTGGTCATTATGGACTTGAGAGATATAAAGGTGTTGAGGCAATTAACATGGGTTCTCAGGTACCAAATGAAGAGTTTATTAAGAAAGCTTTAGAAGTAAATGCTGATGTTTTATTAGTAAGTCAAACTGTTACACAAAAGGATGTTCACGTTGAAAACTTAACAAATCTAATTGAGTTGTTAGATGCAGAAGGATTACGTGAAAGATTTGTCTTAATTGCAGGTGGAGCAAGAATTACGAATGAACTTGCTAAGGAACTTGGATATGACGCTGGATTCGGTTCAAAGAAGTATGCCGAAGATGTTGCAGCATTTGCAGTTCAAAAATTAGTAGAGAAGCTTGATAATTAATAGTAATATATATCAAGAGAGTGAAGTATTTTTCACTCTCTTTTTTTTTAAAATAATAAGTTGGCTATAAGAACAACGATAGATTTTTATCTTCAGAAACTCCATCATTTTATGTGGTTTAGCTTCTGATATCAGTATCATAGGAGCCCCTACTTTGTTAAAATACTTGTTTATAATACTCCCACCTAAAATAAGTTGTACGATATATTGATATCTAAAATAGAAGCATAAGTTTCAATTTCAAACTGATGATTTTGGATTTTCTAGTTTTGTAACTACCAAATTGTTGTATTTACTTCCATTGCTTTTATAGCTTGAATGGTGTTAAAATCAAGTTGGGTGATGAATATGAACTACTTTTATATAGACGAATCAGGTTCAATGAAGGCAAATAATGACACGAATAATAAATACTTTATTACTTGTGTAATCAAAGTTAATGATATGAAAACATTAGTCAATGCTTATAGAAAGTTCGTAGCTGATAATGTCTATGAACTAAAAGCAGCTAGTAGCACTGAGATGTTTGATCATCAGGGCTTTAAGGAACTTAAAGGAAGTGAGTTTACAATAGAACTAAAAAAGAAATTTGTAGACTTTTTTGTTAAAACTAAGTCCTTTGAAGTCTATTATATTCTCTTTGACAATTACCGAGTAAGAGAGGGTTTCTACGAAAATACTGCTCGGGCTTTTAACTATGTCTTAAGTTTGTTCTTTAAAGAAATTACTGATCGTGGACTAATTAAGTACGACGTGAACTTCCTCCATGTCGATCAAAGGAACTTAAAAAAACATACAATTTCGGCTTTAGAAGAGTATTTAAACACCGAGTTGGTAACTGGTTTAGATATTCAAGATTCTTTTTCAGTGGAGTATTACGATAGTGACGATTTGTCTTTAATTCAGGTTGCTGATTTATTTTCTAACTTAATGTACTCACATTTACAAACAGATAACTATAAAGAGGAACTGAATAATTTAAAGGATAATGGGTTATTAAAGTATATTTATCAATACCCTGGAGATGGAAGATGATTGATAGATATATTAAGTACCCCTTAGGTTTTGTACGAATTATTGGTGATAACAAGGGTGTTAACCAAATTGAGTTTGTAGATGAGAAACTTCACGATAATCATCCTGTTGTTTTAGAGGAGGCTGCGAAGGAGTTAAATGAGTACTTTGAAGGGACAAGAATGAAGTTTACTTTTAAGTTAAATATCGAGGCTACAGAGTTTCAAACTAAGTGTTATCAAGTATTACGTGAAATTGAGTATGGAGATACCGCTTCATATAAAGAAGTTGCGATAAAGATTGGGAATCCCAATGCTAGTAGAGCGGTAGGAATGGCTAATAACCACAATAAGTTACCGATTGTTATTCCTTGTCATCGGGTGATTGGTGCTAACAAAAAGTTGGTTGGATACCGAGGGGGACTAACGATAAAGGAATTTCTATTAAATTTAGAACAAAAAAATAGAGCGTAAGCTCTATTTTAGTTTAAATGATGCAACAACCGGATTATGGTCAGAGTACTCAAACTCAAGATCTAAGTTTTTAACTGTAACAATCTCAATATTAGGACTTACAATAAATCCATCAATTACTCCTGTTTGCGCAGTTTCTTTATTATAAACCTCATTAAGTAAGCGGTATGTTGGTGCTTCTTCACTTACTGCATAATTCCAACCATTATCTAAGTAGTCATTTTCAATTGTGTTTGGTAAATAGTTATCTGGATATAAGACCGGATACTTACTATTGTCGATACTTGGAAATTGTTGATTAAAATCTCCACCAGCAATAACGTAGTTTCCATTCTCATATTCACTTGTCATAAGTTCTTTTAATACTTTTAACTGTTCTGCTCTTAATCCACCATCGTCATATGCAGATAAGTGTAAATTAATCATCACTAACTCTTTTGTGCTTCCTTTGATTTGGTGACGACTTACTAGTAAACAACGATCTAAGTGTAATATTTTTGTTGGCCATGAGTAGTTAGCATCAAAACCAATACGTGTCGCCTGATCAAAGTCATACTTCGATAGTGTAGTAATTCCTGATGTAACTTTTCCAATAGGTGGAAATGGAATAAATACTAATGGAACCTTGTAGTTGATTGCATGAGCACTATCATAGTTAGGATACTTCTCTGAAATTTCCTTATGCATATCCTTATAGAATGTTCTTTTTGAATCACGATCAATCTCTTGAATAAAGAACACATCTACCATGTTGGCATCTAGTACTTCTTTAATTCCTTGATAGTTCTTTTGAAACTGAGCTTTAGAAGGATTAACTCCTTCTCCACCATCCATAAAGAAATCGCTATCACTTCCAAGTCCGGCAAAACCTAAGTTCCAGGTCATAACTGTGATTTCATTTCCTACTTCTAGACTTGATTTGTCTTCAATTTTTAAGTCTAGTTCAAGTTCTGGATTATAGTCTACTATAGTCAAGTATCCCAATAAGGTAACAAAACTCAATACTACTGATAAAACAACCCCGATTATAATCTTCAAATATAATTTCATAATTCACCTCTAGTTGTATTATACCGAGTTTGGTTTAATAAATAAATAATATTATTTATAAATATTCTACTAGTGATATTTTCTCGATAAATACTGTGTTTTCGTTTTATTAGTTGCTTATTTTTGATACTATATTAGTGACAAAATATAAGAGGTGGATTATGAAATTAGATCTTTTAGTATGTGAGATTGGTTCAACTACTACTGTTGTTAATGCTTTTACAGGAATGAATACACTTCATCCTGAGTACATTGGTCAAGGATATGCTCCTACTAGTGTGCTTGAAGGTGACGTAAGTATTGGTGTTAATCAGGCAATTGACCATCTTGCAAGTAAATTAAATGTTAAGACAATTGAGTATGATGAAATGTTTGCAACTTCTAGTGCCGCTGGTGGTTTGAAGATGACAGTTCATGGATTAGTTTATGAGATGACAGCTAATGCTGCCTTTGAAGCAGCTTTGGGTGCTGGTGCTAATATACACCTTGTTACTGCTGGTAAAATGCGACGCACTGACCTTAAGAAAATGAAAGAGTTAAATCCCAATATTATTTTAGTAGCTGGTGGAGTAGACTATGGTGAACGTGACACAGCTTTGGATAATCTTGAAAAAATCATGTCACTAGATTTGGATGTTCCAATCATTTATGCTGGTAACATTGAAAATCATGAAGAGGTTGAACTTATTTTTGAAGAGTATGGTAAAAAGGATTACTTGAAGATTGTAGATAATGTTTATCCAAGAATTGATGAGTTAAATGTTGAACCTACTAGAGAAGTAATTCATGATACATTTGAAGAACACATTATTCATGCCAAGGGGATGGAAAAGATTAAGGACTTGGTTACAGGTGCAATAATTCCAACACCTGGTGCGGTTATGGAAGCTTCAAAAATGCTTTATGAAGAAATTGGTGATTTAGTTTGCGTTGATGTTGGTGGTGCAACCACAGACATTCACTCAGTAACAGAAGGTAGTGATGAGTTTAATAAAGTACTTATTGCTCCGCAACCAAAAGCAAAACGTACTGTTGAGGGTGATCTTGGATGCTATGTTAGTGTGAGAAATGTAATTGATTTTATCACTAAGGAAAAACTAGCAGATAAATTATCATTAAGTCTCGATAAGGTACAAGAACGTATTGATAATGTAAAACCTATTCCAACAACAGAAGAACAGTTGGAGTTCATTACTGAAATTGCTTCTGAATGTGTTTACCGTGCAATGGACCGTCATGCTGGTTCATTCAGAGATTTATTTACAACTTCAGGTCGTAAGAAGATGGCTGAAGGAAAAGACCTAACAGAAGTTAAGTATATAATAGGAACTGGTGGAGCAATGAGTAGATTACCAAAGCGTAAGGAAGTTCTTGAAAATATCTACAAGCAAAACCGTGGTGATAAAATGTATCCTAATGAAAGTGCTAAAGTGTTAATTGATAATGATTACATCATGGCTTCACTTGGGGTAATGAGTAAAAAATATAAAGATGAAGCTTTAATTCTAATGAAGAGAAGCTTAGGAATAAAGTAGGAGGATAGTTATGTACCCATCACTAGAAATAAATTTAAGTAAAGTAAAACATAATACAAAAGTTATCGTCGATAAGTGTAGAGATGCTGGTTTAGAAGTTTATGGAGTAACAAAAGTTTTTTGTGCCATTGAAGAAGTTGCAAAGGTAATGCTAGAGGCAGGTGTAACTGGACTTGCTGATTCAAGAGTAAGTAACATCAAGAAGCTAAGTAATCTTGATACTAAGAAAATACTCCTTAGAATCCCGATGCAATCAGAAGTTAAAAGTGTTATTGAAAATGCTGATTTAAGTTTTAACTCAGAGTTATCCACAATAAAACTTTTAAATGATGAGGCAAAAAAATCAGGAGTTATTCACGATATCTTGTTAATGATTGATTTAGGTGACCTAAGAGAAGGAATTTTCTTTGAAAGTAACTTCATGGATACTATTGATGCGATTATGGAGATGGATCATATCAACTTAAAAGGAGTTGGTTCAAACTTAACTTGTTATGGGGGAATTATCCCATACCCTGATTCATTACAACCATTGATTGATATTAAGAATGAAGTATTAAAGAAGCATGATTTTGAAATTGAGATAATCAGTGCAGGAAATTCAAGTAGTATTCACTTAATCGACAAGAATGAGTTACAAAGTGAGTTTAATAACTTACGTTTAGGAGAATCTTTAGTGCTTGGTTATGAAACTGCTTTTGGTGAAAGAATTGAGAATACTTATAATGATGCATTCCTTTTAAAAACTGAGATTGTAGAACTTCAAGATAAGCCAAGTTACCCAATTGGAGTAATTGGTCGTGATGCATTTGGAAATGTTCCTGTAATCGAAGATAAAGGAATGATGAAAAGAGCCATTCTTGGGATTGGTAAGCAAGATGTTAATTCTGATAACTTGATTGCTCGTGACAAAACTATAGAAATTATTGGTGGAAGTTCAGATCATCTAATTATTGATGTTACTAATTCAGAAGTTGATTATAAGGTGGGCGATATTATGGAATTTGAACTTACATATGGGTCCTTGCTAAATCTAGCTACTTCAGATTACGTGTATAAAAAGATTATTAAATAGATAATATTGTAATGTTTAAGACACTGGTGAATCAGTGTCTTTTTATTTTAAGTATTGAGGCTTTAAAGGATGTGAAAGATCTATATTAAATATTATATATTTTGAATAAATTAATATTTATAAAATATATTGACGAGATAAATTTAATATATTTTTAGTGGAATACTGTTGTAAATATATGGGGGGTTTGCTAATATACAAATGTATAGAAATTTTATCTTTATGGAGGATATATAACATGAAAAATGTAAGAGTTGCCATTTGGGGATTCGGAGCAATGGGTTCTGGTATGGCGAAAATGTTATTAACAAAACAAGGTGTTGAAATTACAGGAGTTTGTGATTTACATCCTGAAAGAGTTGGAAAATCAATTTTTGAATTATTAAGCGTTGAAAAAGGTAATCACGCAGATGTTTTAATATCAAGTGAAATCAAAGAAGTTATTTTTGAAGGAGCTTGTGATGTATGTTTAGTTGCAACTGATTCATTTACTGCTAAGACTTTTGATAAGTTAAAGTTCGTTATGGAAAATAAAATCAATATCGTTTCTACAGCAGAAGAAATGGCTTATCCACATGCTCAAAGTCCTGAGTTAGCTGATGAGTTAAACAAAATTGCTAAAGAAAATGGTGTTACAGTATTAGGAACAGGAATTAACCCTGGATTAATGATGGATTTACTTGCTGTTTGCTTAACGGGTGCGATGACTGATGTAACTCACGTTGAATGTAAACGTGTTAACTCATTAAGTCCATTTGGACCAGCAGTTATGGAAGAGCAAGGTGTTGGTATCACTTTAGAAGAGTTCAACCATGGTGTTGAAACTGATACTTTAGCAGGTCACGTTGGATTTGAAGAGTCTATCCAAATGATCGGTGATGCAATTGGTTGGGATGTTGAGAAGTATGATACACAAATGAAGCCAATCGTAACTACAATTGATCGTAAGAGTCCTTATGGATTCGCAGCTGCTGGAAATATTGCCGGTGTTAACATGACTGGTCAAGGTTACGTTAATGGAGAAGTTTTAA
>PPCM01001257.1_pt1 | contig 12265 bp, 13 predicted proteins | sample 1555541 | NCBI WGS metagenome assembly PPCM01 (sample SAMN05284479, study PRJNA326546) | Marine sediment metagenome, whole genome shotgun sequencing project. | isolation source: marine sediment | place: Germany: Wadden Sea | collected 2012-09-05 | reverse complement strand
TAAAGCAAAGATCGAAGAACAAAGTTAGAAGATACTTCGAACACAAACTCGATGAGTTACCTATTATGTGTCGCTTCTCCCATGGTAAACTGACAAAGAGATCGAAAAAGGAATTTATAATCATCGTCAAAAACGAGCGAAAAACACTGAAAAAGATTAGTGGTAAGAAAAGTATGAAAAATATTATTGACATCACTAATAAGTATGATTGTTTGAATGAAATGATTATTTTCTTGCACAATATACCGGAGGCAATTCTTGAAAATCAAGATTATGAAGTTGGTATTGGCATGGAAGATGTAGAGTTAACGTATAAAATTAAATAGAAAAAGTTGAATGATTACATTCAACTTTTTATTTTGACAATAGTATTACGATATTTTGCCTGTGTAATAACACATGGTTTTATTTGATTGTGTAAAGACTCGTCTTTATCTGTTTTAACATATATATAATGACTACTATGGCCATATGTATAAAATTCATCGCTTGTTTCGAATAGAACACTGATTTCAGTTAAAAACTTTATATATTCTTCTGCCAACTGCTCATTTATCTGTAATAAATTATTAACTCTCAGTGATTTAATCGCTCCATTTATCTGGTTCGGCATTTGTGCAGCTTTTGTTCCAGATCTCATAGAATACGGGAATACGTGAAGTTCTGAGAAATGAATCTCTTTGACGAATTCAACGATTTCTTGATATTCCTCTTCTGTTTCTCCAGGAAAGCCAACGATTATATCAGTGGTTATAGCGATATCAGGCATGTAACTTCTAATATTTTTTATCATATCTCTAAATTCTTGTTTATTATAATGACGTCTCATGTCTTTTAAAATACGTTCGCTACCACTTTGCAGCGGAACATGAAGGTGTTTTGCGAAGTTCGATTTGTCCCTCATTAGTTCTAGAATTTCGTCAGTTAATTCATTAATCTCAATTGATGATATCCTAATACGTTTCAAATCATCGATATCTGATAAGTCACTAAGTAACTCATAAAGTGAATAATCGGATAAATCACTTCCATACCCACCAGTATGAATACCCGTTAGCACAATTTCATGATACCCATTATGAACCAAATCCCTTGCTTCATCTAATATCGAATCCTTATTGCGAGAACGCACTGGGCCTCTGGCAAAAGGGATGATACAGTAAGAGCAAAAGTTATTACAACCATCTTGGATTTTCAAGAATGCTCTTGTGTTTTCTGTGAAATTGGTGACATGTGTCTCGTCAAACTCACGGTATCTTGATACGTCAGTAACGTTTAAAACTCGTTCTCGTTTGCGGAGGTTATCCAAAACCAAATCAACAATTTGCTCACGGTGTTTTGTTCCAATAACAATATCAACACCATCTATTTTGTACACTTCTTCAGGACTCATCTGGCTATAACAGCCCATAACTGCAATAACAGCTTCCGGGTTTTGCTTTATTAATTTTCTAATAGCTTTACGACTTTTTGAGTCTCCATTGTTTGTTACTGTACAAGTGTTTATGATGTACACATCGCTAAACTCATGATGATTAACTCTTTCAAATTTTTTTTCTTTGAATAACTCCCATATACTTTCTGTTTCATATGTATTTACTTTACAACCTAATGTGTAAAATGCTACTCTCATTTTTATTCACTCATTTCATAAACGTAACTAATCACACTTAAGATATAACTTGAAGCTGTTTCACTACGTAATATTCTTTTTCCTAGTCCTACTAGTTCTGCGTTTGGTTGTTGCTCAAGGTATTCGATTTCTTTTTCGGTAAATCCACCTTCTGGACCAATCACCACACATATATTCTTTAGTTCTTTTGATAGTACTTTGCTTAAGTTAGTGCTATTGTTTTCTTTTTCGTATGCTACTAAAACTTTATCATAGATACTAAAATCGATTTGTTTTAATGTATTAATTTCTGACACAGATGAAAGATAATTTCGGTGTGATTGCTCACTTGCTTCTTTGGCTAATATGTTCCATCGTTCGATTTTTTTACCTTGTTTTTTATCGTCAATTTTTACAATGACATTTTTCATCTTAGTAGGTATAATTTTATTCACACCCAACTCTGTGCTTTTTTGAATCATATACTCAAATCGTTCTCGTCTAATGATTGCTTGAGCAATATCGACTTTTATATTTAAATCATTAGATGGTAGTTCATCGCTTAGAGTACAAGCTACACCGTCTTCAAAAGAATCAATAACAGCCTTATAACAAATTCCATTTTTGTTACAGACGATTATTGTATCGTTTATTTTTGATCTCATTACTGTTTTAATGTGATGACAATCACTTGTTGTGATTAAACATCTTTTGTTTTGAATATCTAATTCATCTATAAAGTATCTTTGCATAATATCACCGGTTGTATTATAGCATAAGAAAAGAGTTTCAGAAAACTGAAACTCTATTTTTTTAGAAACTTTTTGAATTTATTGATTGCTGATTCTTTTTCCAAACCAGTATTCGATAGTTGTTCAAATAATTTTGTTTGTTGTTTCGTTAATTTTGTTGGAGTTACAACGTTGATTACAACATGTTCATCACCCATACGTTTTGTACGTACATTTGGCATCCCTTTTTGTCTTAAGCGGAATGTTGTTCCACTTTGTGTACCTGCTGGGATTTTCAGTTTAACTGGTCCGTGTGGTGTTGGAACTTTGATACTATCTCCTAGCGCTGCCTGAGCAAATGTAATTGGTGTTTCAATTACAATATCATCTCCATGACGCTCAAATAGTTCATGTTTTTTTACATCAAATAAAATATATAAGTCCCCACTTGGACCACCATTATAGCCTTTATGACCATAACCTTCTAAACGAATTTGTTGTCCTGTATCAATACCTGCGGGTACTTTTACTTCAATCTCTTTTGATTTAGAGACTACACCTTCACCATAACATGTTGCACATTTTTTGGTTACTTCTTTCCCTTTACCATTACACTGTGGACATGTAGTTTGGGTTCTTGTACGTCCAAAAATTGATTGTTGTTCAACGACAACTGTTCCTTTTCCATTACATCTTGAACATGTCTTTACATCATTCTTTGAATGAGCTCCGGTACCGTGACAAGATGTACATTCTTCATGCACTGTGACTTTGATGTTCTTTTTAGCTCCAAATACAGCTTCGTCAAACGAAATATTCATACGACGTTGCATATCTTGACCTTTACGTGGTCTGTTGGAAGATTGTCCTCCACCAGCTCCACCACCAAAGAAGCTAGAAAAAATATCGTTAATATCAAAATCAAATCCACCCATTCCAGATGTGTTGAACCCTTGTCCGTTATTTGCTTGATGTCCAAAACGATCATATTGAGAACGTTTTTGGGAATCACTTAAAACTTCATATGCTTCTTGGACTTCTTTAAATTTAGCCTCAGCGTTATCTTCTGTTGAAACGTCAGGATGATATTTCTTCGCAAGTGTACGGTACGCCTTTTTAATGGACGGATCGTCTGCACCTTTATCAATACCTAGGACGTCATAATAATCTCTTTTTTCTGCCATAATGATCACCTCATATTATAGATATAGAAGCAGGTAGAACCTGCTTCTAGTTGTAAATTAGTCTACTTCTTCGAAATCAGCATCAACTACTGAATCATCTTGATTTGAACTTGGTTCTTCACTCGCTTCAGCACCTTGTGCTGCTTCCGCTTGTTGTTGTGCTTGTTGGTATGCTTTTGTAGCTAATTCTTGAGCGATTGTGTTTAAGGCTTCTTTTTTAGCTTTGATATCTTCTAAGTCGCTACCTTTCAATGCTTCTTCTAGGTCTTTTACAGCATCTTCTGCTTTTAGTTTTTCATCATCCGATACTTGTTCACCTAAGTCTGAGATAGCTTTATTTGTTGCGAAGATTAATTGGTCTGCTTCATTACGTACATCAGCATTTTCTTTTAATAATTGATCTGCTTCAGCATTTTCTTCTGCTTCTCTAACCATTTTTTCAATATCTGCATCACTTAATCCAGAATCATTTTGGATTGTGATTGATTGTGATTTTCCAGTTCCTAAATCTTTCGCAGTTACATGTACAATTCCGTTTGCATCAATATCGAATGTTACTTCGATTTGAGGTACTCCACGTCTTGCTGGTGGAATATCTGTTAATTGGAATCTTCCTAATGTTTTATTTTGGTTAGCCATTGGTCTTTCACCTTGTAAAACATGTAAGTCTACAGCTGGTTGGTTATCTGCAGCTGTACTAAATACTTGTGATTTAGATGTTGGGATTGTTGTATTTCTTTCGATTAATTTAGTTGCTACTCCACCTAAAGTTTCAATTCCTAAAGATAATGGTGTAACATCTAATAATAATACGTCTTTAACATCTCCACTTAGTACTCCACCTTGAATTGCAGCACCCATTGCTACTACTTCATCAGGGTTTACTCCTTTATTTGGTTCTTTTGTTAACTCAGCTTTAATAGCGTCTTGAACAGCAGGAATACGAGTTGATCCACCAACTAATAATACTTGATGAATATCGTTTTTAGTCATGCCAGCATCTTTTAATGAACGTCTTACTGGTCCCATTGTTCTTTCTACTAAATCATGAGTTAATTCATTGAATTTAGCTCTGGATAATGTATTTTCTAAATGCACAGGTCCTGAAGGTCCCACACTGATAAATGGTAAGCTAATGTGAGCACTTGAAATACCACTTAAATCTTTTTTCGCTTTTTCTGCAGCATCTTTAAGTCTTTGCATTGCCATTTTATCAACAGATAAATCAACACCAGTTTCTTTTTTAAACTCTGCTACTAAGTAATCCATAATTTTATGATCAAAATCATCTCCACCTAATCTATTATCTCCGGCAGTTGAGATTACTTCGAATGTTCCATCTGCAAGTTCAAGAATTGAAACATCAAATGTTCCTCCTCCTAAGTCATAAACTAATACAGTTTGAGTTGTATCTGTTTTGTCAATACCGTAAGCTAGTGCCGCAGCTGTTGGTTCATTGATAATACGTTTCACGTCTAATCCGGCGATTTTACCAGCATCTTTCGTTGCTTGTCTTTCTGCATCGTTAAAGTATGCAGGAACTGTGATTACAGCTTCCGTAACTTTATGTCCTAAATAATCCTCAGCAGTTTTTTTAAGATTTTGAAGAATCATAGCACTAATTTCTTGTGGTGTGTATGTTTTATTGTTTGCACTAACTTTTTCGCTAGTACCCATTTTACGTTTTACTGATGCTACTGTGTCAGGGTTAGTGATCATTTGTCTTTTTGCTACTTCCCCTACTTGAATTTCTCCATCTTTAAATGCTACAACTGACGGAGTAGTTCTTGCTCCTTCAGCATTTGCGATAACTTTCGCTTCGTTACCTTCCATTACAGATACACATGAATTTGTTGTACCTAAGTCAATTCCGATAATTTTACCCATTATATTTTCTCCTTATTCTGATATTTTTACGATTGCAGGTCTGATGACTCTGTCTTTAAACATATAACCTTTTTGAAGTACTTCTGTAACCTTATTCGGTTCTGTACCTTCTATTTTTTCAGTCATAATTGCTTGATGGTAGTTTGGATCATATTCTTCATTTAGAGCGTCAATTTCGCTTACTCCTTCACTTTCCATCTCTTTTTTTATTTGGTCTTGAATCATTTTGAAACCTTGTACAAAGTTTTTAACTGTTTCATCATCTATTTGATGATTAAGTGCAAGTTCAAAATTATCAAGTGGACTAACTAATTTCTTACAGATACTCATTGCGGCATATTTTCTTTCCGTAACGCGTTCTTTTTCCAATCTTTTTTTCGTGTTTTCTAGATCAGCTTTTTCTTTTAAGAAATCGTTTTGAAATTTTGTTACTTTTGCTTCTAACTCTTTAACTTTTAATTCCAGTTCTTCTTCTTTAGTAAGAATAACCTCTTCTTCTTGTACTGTTTCTTCTGTGTCTTCTTGTTGTTTGTCTTGCTTGTTTTTCTTTTCCATTATTTACTCCTTGTAAAGCTTTGACATGTGCCTAGCTAAATATTTAACAAGTGGAATAACTTTTTGATATTCCATTCTAGTTGGACCAACGATAGCGATCGTTCCAGTATCTTTTTCATTCAAATGATATGGAACACTAATAACTGTGCAATCACGCATTGCGTTTATTTGGTTCTCTCGACCAATCTTAACAGTTATTCCTTGTTGCTGCCCAGTATCTTCTACTAACTTGAATACATCGTTTTGATCAAAGAACGTTAATAACTCTCGCACTCTTTGAACATCACTAAATTCGGGTTGATACAACATTTTATTTTTACCAGACAAATAATATTTACTTTGTGTAAACTTTGTAAAAGCTTCTAAGAAAGTATCAATAATAGTCTGATTATAAATCATGATTTCTTTGATTCGTTCGGTGTTAATTTCATAATGAAGTTTTTCACTTACTTGAGAGATAGGACAATCATATAAAATATCATTTAAGATTTCCATCACTCGTTTCATGTCATCTAAACTTGAACTCTTTGGCAACGTAATTTGCTTGCTTTCAACGTGCCCTAAATTCGTAACAACTAGCAACACACATGCATCTTCATGTAGTGGTACAAGTTCTATTTTGTTTATTCTAGATCCATAAGCACTCGGGCCTAAGGCAATTGTTGTATAGTTTGTAAGTTGGGACAATAGATTTAACGCTTGTTTAATCGCTTCCTCTTTTTTTACTTCAACGTTTTCAAACAGTTCATCTATTACATTAAAACTATTCTCAAAATTCGTCTCATCCACAAGGATACGCTCTATATAATAATGATATCCTTTATCACTTGGAACTCTACCACTCGATGTATGAGTTTTTTCAATATATCCTAAATCCTCTAAATCAGCCATTTCGTTTCGAATTGTTGCGGAAGAGAAATCTAAGATTTTAGCTAATGTTCTCGAACCGACAGGTTCTGCTGTCTTTATATATTCTTCAATGATTAATTTCAGAATTTTTTCTTGCCGTTCTGTCAACACAAAACCACCTCCATTAGCACTCTTACTTATTGAATGCTAACAACATTATATACCATTTATTTAGCAGTGTCAAGTTTTGAGTGCTAAAAAAAGAAAAAAGGCTATTTCTAGCCTTTTATTATACTTTTAACATATTCATTATCAACAAGTTCATTGGAAATAGTTGTAAAACTTCCGTGACCTGGATATACCACAGTATTTGATTTTGTACCTTTAATTATCTTCTCTAAACTTCGGAATAAATCCGCTTTATTACTTGTTGGTAAATCGAATCTACCAATTGTTCCTTTAAACAGAGTGTCACCAGTAAATATATAGCGTTTATAACGATAACATACACCGCCTCTAGTGTGACCCGGAGTATGAATTACTGTAATACTTTCTCTTCCTAATGGAATCGCGTCATTATCTTCTAATAATTTTATAAAGGGTTTATTCTTGAATGTTATGTGTTTGTAAGTAGTACTTGATAGATTTAAGTTGGGATCAAATAAGAAGTCTCTCTCATCCTTATAAATATAAACCGGACATTGATATTCGTTAAACACTTCGTTTAGTGTATAGATATGATCAAAATGTCCATGTGTTAATAAGATACCTTCTACTTCATACTCAAATTCATCAATAATATCTTTGATTTTATTTAACTCGGCACCTGGATCAATGATGAAACAACTCTTCTTTTCATTTATGATATAGGTGTTCTCACTATAAAGATTGATTAGTTCTCTAACCATTATTCTTTACCATTTCCTTCGCCCCGAACATTCCTGCGTCGTTACCTAATGTCGCCTGAACGATATTCGTAGTGATAGTTGGTTTAAACGATAATTCTTCAAAGTGTTTCTTGATATGGTTAATTAAGAAATCCCCTGCTTTTGAAACTCCACCACCAATTACGATTGTACTTGGATTTGTAGTTAAGGCAACAATGTTACAAGCATACCCTAAATAGTAACTAACATAGTCCATTGTTTTAACTGCGATATCATCACCCTTTTTGGCTGCATCAATAATTGCCTTCGCACTTGGGTATTGAAGTTTAAACAACGGAGAGTCTCCTTTATACGTTTCTTTTAACTGATAATAAACATTTCTTACACCTGTTGCGCTAGCTACTGTTTCCAAGCACCCATATTTACCACAGTTGCATTTTATTTTCGAATTAGGATCAACTGTCAAATGTCCAATTTCTCCAGCACAACCCAATGAACCTTCAATCACTTTGTCATTTACAACAATTCCTCCACCAACACCTGTTCCAAGAGTTAACATTACAACATCTTTTTGACCTTTACCTGCTCCGTTAATCGCTTCCCCTAAGGCAGCAACATTGGCATCATTCGCTGTATAAATTTTCTCGTTTTCTAAGGCGTCCTTTAGTTCATCTTTTATGTTGATATCTTTTAGTCCTAGATTCACTGCCACATTAACGTGGTTATGAGATACTGGTCCAGGTATACCAAAACCATACCCCTCAACTTCAGATAAATCAGGAGTTTCCTTTTTTATTGATTTAACGATATCGGAAAATAGTTCTTTACCGTTATTTCCTTTACGAGTATCTATTTCCCATTTCTTAATTAGCTTATCTTGCAAGTCGAATAATCCAATCTTAACGGTAGTTCCACCGATATCGATTCCATATATGTATTTTTTCATATAATGACCCCCAATTATTAAAAAAACTTCTTTTAAGTAAGAAGTTTAATTATTTTTTCTCTTTATGTAGTGTACTTTTACCACATTTTGGACAGAATTTCATTGTTTCCAATCTCTCTGGATGAAGTTTTTTATTTTTGTTCATACGATAATTTTCACTTTTACACTCCGTACATCTTAAAGTAAATGCTGCTCTCATGCTAATTCCTCCTCACTAAAAAGTCTTTTTAACTATATCACCATTTACTTTAAAAATCAATAGATTTAATATATTTTTCTTAGATATTGTAGTATAATGTTACTGGTGATAATATGATAAATAGAAGAGAAACTAAAGTTATCAATGTTGGTGGAGTAAAAATTGGTGGAAATAATCCAATTGTAATCCAAACAATGACAACTACAAAAGCTAAAAACATCGAAGAAACAGTTAGACAAGTAAACCGTTTGGCTACTGCTGGTGCTGAAATAGTACGATTGGCTGTCTTTGATATTGATGATGCTCATGCCATCAAAGAAATCAAGAAGCAAACAACAGTACCATTAGTCGCTGATATCCATTTCAATTATAAGTTTGCCTTAATTTGCGCAGAAAACGGAATAGACAAAATCAGAATCAACCCAGGTAATATAGGGGATGAAGATCGAATTAAACAAGTTGTTGAGATTTGCAAGGAAAAACAGATTCCAATTCGAATTGGTGTAAATGGCGGTAGTTTAGAGAAACACATCGTGAATAATCATGGTGTAACTGCAAAAGGAATGCTTGAAAGTGCAAAATACCACGTTAATCTACTTGAAAAGTTTGATTTTTATGATATTTGCATTTCATTGAAATCTAGTGATATATTTAAAACTGTTGAAGCTTATAAGTTAGCTAGTAAAGAATTTGATTATCCACTTCATCTTGGTGTAACAGAAGCTGGATCCAAATTTAGTGGAACAATAAAGTCGTCAATCGGTATGGGAATTCTACTATACGAGGGAATCGGAGACACAATTAGGGTTAGTTTATCTACAGACCCCGCTGAAGAGGTCCGTGTCGCAAAAGAATTGCTAAGTGGTCTTGGTCTTTATACAAAACCAAAACTCGTTTCCTGTCCAACTTGCGGCCGTATTCAATACAACATGTTCCCGTTAGTTGAGAAGGTTGAGGCATATCTAGAAACAAAGGATTATGATATCACAATTGCTGTTATGGGTTGTGCAGTCAATGGTCCAGGTGAAGCTAGAGAAGCAAACATCGGTATTGCTGGTGGTAAAGGAGAAGGTTTGATTTTCGTTGATGGAGAGATTAAACGAAAAGTTAAAGAAGAAGACATGTATCATGAACTTATAAAAGAAATTGAAGCATATAAAAAGTAGACTTTCAAAAGTCTACTTTATTTTTTTATTCATCAGCGATTTCAGCATCATAGAATGCGATATAACTGATTGATACTGTAACGAATTCTTCATCTTCAGGAATGTTGTAAGATACCCTATTCAAGATGAATAATTGATCATCATTATACATTGAGTCTAAGAAATTATAAACGTCATCTGCATCTTGTGTTGTGAATGTTATTTGAATTTCTACAAAATCATAATCATTCTTGAAACTCTTAATAGATTCAATAGCATCAATTGAAATCACAGGATTAATGATAACACTTCTCTGTGTATCTACTGATTCATCAATTCCTAAACGCTCTAACTTCGAAATTACTTTATAAGATAACGTGTTTTCACTATATACGTTTGGAATGTTTTTATTCAACTCATAAATTTGTGCGGATTGTGAATCACTATTATCCTGAACAATAGAATTCAGTTCAGTGATTTCAGCTTGCAATCTGATATTTTGCTTCTCTAAATCATCGATTTTACCATTGATTGATCCAACTGCAATTGCTCTTACAATGAAAATTAAAATTATAACAAATGCAATAGCACCATAATAAATATAATTACTAAGTTTTCTATTCAACATCGAAATTCACCTCGATTGAGAAGACACCTTTATATTCAATGTCATCTCCATACTTAACTGGTGTGGTAAACACACTGTTAGAAACCCATGGTAAATTAAGAAGTTGGTTATTTAATGTACTATATCGGTAATTGTTTACCATTGAAACTGTCACAACAATTTCCGATGAACTTAAATTGAAGTAAATATCGTTTATTCTACCATCATTCAAGTTTACATATATTTCAATGTAATCATATAAATCATTGAAGTTGGTTTTAACATCAGATAATTCATCAATATCTTCTTCAAACTCAATCGCATACAAATCAATTTCATAACCATCAAACTCTTCTTGTGTCAATGTTAACTCATGTTGTAAATCATTGTTAATGCTATTAATGTCTTCAAGTTCGAATGTTGCGCTTGAATAAGGAATATAAATCAATACGAATGTAATTGATATTGTTAGTAGTAATGCAATAATAATTCTTGTATTAAATTGTCTTGCTCTTCTTACTTCAGGAAGTAAGTCAACATATACGAAATCCCCAAATCCGGTAACGTCTTTAGAATAAACATGTTTTTTCGGCATAATTTACTCCTAATTCTCTGGTAAGCTAGCTGCCAGAGGAATATAACATTCCTTGTCAATTAGCGTATCAACTATTTTACTTACCTTTTTCATATCAAAGACTTCGGATTGAATTGTTGCTCCTTCTTCGCAGAAGTAATTTTCTAACTCTAGGTTTGTGAATTTTTGGGACATATTGAATAAGACAATTTTTGTAATCGTTTTATCACCACTATTTAAGTTATACTTATAGTAGTTACAGATCTTCGCCATTTCTTGATCTAGTACAACTAAGTACTTATCACCTTCCAATTGTGAGATATTCAAGTTCTGTACCAATGAAAATATCGGTATTTCTTGATCAAAAATATATAGCGAATATGTATCATCAAATATTGCAGCAAACATAATGTCTTCGTCAAACTTAATTTCCGAATCATCATATTTACGATAATAATATAATCTATGGAGTGATAGTGGCGGAATATCCGTTCTAACCACTTGCATATTCATATTGTAGAATAAATCAACATATGATTTTAATTCGTGTTTTGGAGCATAAAACATAATTACATCGTATGAATCTTCATTTTTTCTGTGAATGATGTAATCCATCTTCATATCATCAAAAGGAATCATAATTGTCTTACCAATTTGTGATTCGATATAGTCACCAATCTCTGAAGGTTTATAAATGATTGGAACTTCAATATTTCTAAAAGTAAATAATTCTTCATGAAGAATTAAATTAACACGTCTCGCTTTTATTTTGAATAGTTTAAACGTTTCTTTGATTAACTTAGTCAATCTCTCCTCTTTATAAATAATCCCATTTTCAATGGTACCTGGAGGGAGTTTTACGCTAGAATATTTTAGTTTTTTCATATTATAACCATCAGGTTTTTCAATGAAATTGAATTCTTTATCTGTAAAGAAGCAATTAATTGATAAACGTGCCATTCTAACACCTTCTTCCTAATAAATGATTGATAAATACCACTCTATTAATTGTGGTCCAATGAAATAAGCTAACAATGAACCAGCAAAGATAAATGGTACAAACGGTATGTATCCTTTTTGCTTTTTAAA
>PPCM01001256.1_pt1 | contig 12271 bp, 14 predicted proteins | sample 1555541 | NCBI WGS metagenome assembly PPCM01 (sample SAMN05284479, study PRJNA326546) | Marine sediment metagenome, whole genome shotgun sequencing project. | isolation source: marine sediment | place: Germany: Wadden Sea | collected 2012-09-05 | reverse complement strand
TCTTTTCCTTTTTTTACAGCCTTATCTTTTAAAATTCCATTAAGTTTACCAAAGAATTCAAAATTTTCTTCAACATTCATTTCAGGAATTATAGAAATTTCTTGAGGTACATAACCAATATCATCTTTTGCAAGATTTTTACTATTACCTAGAATTTTAATTGAGCCTTTATGTTGTTTGGTAATAACACCTGATACTAAGTTAAGAAATGTAGATTTACCCGAACCCGATTTACCAATGATTGCAACAATTTGACTTTTATTAATAGTTAAACTAATTTCTTTTAGGATTTGTTGATTATTATATGAGAATTTAACTTTTTCAGTTTTAATTTGCTTATATTTTTTATTAGAATTGAATAGATTTGAAACTGTATTCACAATTCTCTTCGTACTAAAAGGTTTTTTCACACTCATCACAATTTTAAGAATTTTTCTGGTTTATATATTTGTTGGATTTCTTATTAAACAATCTATTTTTAAAGGATGAATGCGTATATTATATTATATAGATTATATATCCTATAATTCATATAACGAGCTTTTTTTGTGTGCGAGAAAAGTGTATTTTTAATTTTCTGATATTGATATAGTTCACTAGGGGTAGGGAAAAAATGTATTTAACACGAACAGACAAAAGTCTAATTAAAACCGTATTGCGGAATTATGAAGGTATGACTGATTATGAAGTGCGTCGTGTTATGAATAATTTAACTGAAGAAAACGTCTACATTATACAGAGAGCTTTAAGGGATAGTTTAGAGGAAGTAAGGTTTGTAGAAACTTTGCCAAATCAAACTCCTGACGAGTTAGCAAATGAGATGCTCTTCGAAAATAAGTTGAAAGGCTTAATTCACAAAATCATTCATACATAATCATATGAATCAGTTTCTTTTCCTTTTTTTTAGATTTTGTCATGTAATTTATTCGTAAAAACTCATTGGAACTTCTTCACTTGAAAAATCATAAACAAGTTTATTTTCTGTTACATGATCAAAGTCGAATTGTTTCTCTAAAAAAATTCTAGCGTCATTATAAGTATTTTTAACATTTTCAGGAAGATTTCCTGATGCCATTGTACTAACAAGTGTTCTATGATGTAATGATGCAATTGTATCATAATCACTATTTGCTTTAAATGCCATTTCTTTTAAGTTTTCAATACTTTCATAATTAGAATTCATATCTTCTAAAGTAAAAATATTATTTACATTATAATCAACATTATTAACCATTTTAAGAAATTGTTTCTTTTCAAAGTTAATTTTATCTAATAAAGTTTCATTACCTTCCATCATTACTTGATCAATAACGAAATTATGTAAATTGTCTACAATTTTATCTCTAAATCTTTTAGAACTTGAATTATAATTTTCTAATAGTAAATTGTTACTTTCCATAATTAAAGAAACATAAAATTATTTATAAATATTTATGAATTAGAGTTTAATAATGTATATTTTAATCAAATTGGGATATTATACGTCTTTTGTTTGATATTTTCTAAATCTTAGATTAACAGAATTACCACTTACAATTTTTCTTATTTCCCTTTTTACTTCAACAATTTCTTCTTCTAAATTTGGTTTATAGCTTCGACCATATTTATGTAAATTAATCATATGCATTAGAAGTCTTGAAATGTAGTAAAAAATTCGTCTTTCTTCATAATTCTCATCAAGCTTAATATGTCGAGTATATCCTTCGAAAAATGGTTTATAATATTTCTGTTCATCTGCAAAATTATCACTTTCAATTCTCATTAACTCTTCTTCATTATGTCCAACAAAACTATCTTCAAAATCTAATATTCCTGAGACTTTATTATTTTTAACAAAAACATTATTTTGACTCAAATCCATATGTAATAATCTGGGTGTAACTTTAAAATCTATTTGATGATTATTTTCCTTGAAATATTTAGCAATCATACTCATTTCATTAGAAAAATCACTTCCTACAAGACAAGCTAATCTTGTTTGAATAATTCTATGATGTAAATCTTTCCATGTCTGAAAAGGTCCAAAATAAGAAACAAGTCTACATTTTTTTAATCGCATAAGTTCTCCAACTTTAGTAGTAGATATAATACCACCAAATTCTTTAAAGTCATTGCTATGTATCTTTGCAAGTGTTTCTCCAAAGTTACGATAGAATACCATCAAATCGTGTTCAGTCATTGATTTTTTTGCTTCTCTTAATGGTATCCCTTCAATTTTTTTTGTAAGTATAAATGGATAACCTAAGGCGTAATCTGTCTTATCATATGCAATTATTTCAGGAACAGGAACTTGACCTTTTAGAAGTTTGTAAATTTCAACTGCAGTATTGCAAATATGTTTTTCATCTTTATTTGTAAAAATTTTAAGATATAATATATCATCATCAAGTATAATTTCATAAATAAGATTTTGGTATGTATCTAGTCTTCTAATTAGATATATGTCTGTTATATCAAATTTATTTAGTAATTCCACAATCTTATTCATACTAGTATATACGTGAAAATTACTTATAATTGTGATGTTGAATAACGTCAGAATTAGTTTTTTCGGATTATAAATGCAAATCACGAATTTTTTTCGTAATTCTTCTGATAATTGTTTTTAAGTGTGTAAGTTTTACTTGATTGATCACTTATGATTAAAGAAAATGAACAAAATGACTTAGAATTACTTCTAAGAAAAGAAATGAAAGTACCTTTTAAGGACAAAGTCAGAAATGCATTTAGTGCTAAGCAAGTTAAAGGTTATTTACTAACTGGAGCAATTGGTTTTATAACAATTTATGGTGGTTTTGGTGGAACTATTGATGCTAAACTTCTAAAAAATGAGGAAAAACGTATTGCTCAAAATTTCTCTAATTTTCAACCTATTTATGAAGAATTTGCAAATAGTAATTCTGGTGAAGATATTGATGAGGAACTAAGAAAATTAGGTGTTAGTGTTTTTGATGAAATGTCACTTGATATTGAAGCTAGTAAATATTTTTCAGATAAAACTGAGTTAATTGATCTTATTGGTGAGTATGAAAATATTATTAATTCTAATAATGATGTTCTTATTTCAAACTATTTTGATAGTGTTTCTGATAAACTTGATGATTTAGCTTTAGATGGATTACCTGCTGTAAGTTATGGATTATCAATATTTATGTTGTATAATGTATTAAGTCTTGGTGGAAAATTAGTTGGTGGAATTAAAAAACCGCAAAAAGATTTAGATAACCAAGTTAATGAATTAGTTAAGAAATTTAATCAATACGGTTTTCCTAAAAAATCAAGTAAATTAGGATATAAAACTGATTTTGATACTGAAACATTCGTAAAAATGTTTTCCGACTTAGAGTCAACTGTTGGTTTTAGTGATGGGATTCAAAAAACTGCTGAATTCTTTTATAACGAATATGAAGAAAGTAATTTCGATGATCTTTTTGCAAAAGTTGAAACTTTAAAAGAACAAGGTGAATCAATTAGTATTGATTTCTTAAAATCTGAAAAGGCTTATTCTGATAAAAAATTAGCTATTAGCGAAGGTGTTGATAACTATTTTATTTATACAGGATCTAAAGGTGTTGGTAAGTTTTATGTTGGAGATTTTATTAAGGATGATTTTAATCAATTAGTAGATAAGATTGATACTTTAGGTAGTAAGGAAGATATTTTAGATATTAAGAGCCATTTAATTAAGAATTGTAAAATGGAACATTTAGAATATATTCGTGATGAAGTAATGGGATTAGAAAAAGTTGAAGAACCAATTAGTACAAAATATCTAACTGGCCTAATCAATAGCTATGCAACAATTAAAGATTAATTGTTAATTTTACAGGACAGTGATCTGAACCCAATACTTGGTCTAGGATTACTGCATCCTTTAATTTTTCATTTAGAATATTTGATGTACAAAAATAATCTAAACGCCAACCAATATTCTTAGTTCTTGCTTGATGCATATATGACCACCATGAATATTGAATTTTATCAGGATAAAAATGTCTAAAAGTATCAACAAATCCTTTTGATTCAATATTATCAAATCCTTCTCTTTCTTCAATTGTAAATCCAGGATTTAATGAATTGTTATGTGGATTTTTTAAGTCAATTTCTTTGTGTGCAACATTTAAGTCTCCACAGAAAATTACAGGTTTTGTGTCTTCCAATTTCTTAACATAATTTAAAAAATCTTGATCCCAATCAACTCTGTATTCTAGTCGTAATAAACCTCTTTTAGAGTTTGGAGTATAAACTGTTACTAAGAAAAATTTATCATATTCAGCAGTGATTACTCGACCTTCAGTATCGTGTCTATCCATACCAATACCATTTGTTACATTTAATGGTTTTATTTTTGAAAAAATAGCAGTTCCTGAATAACCTTTTTTTTCTGCAGAATTCCAAAACATATGATAATTTTCTAGTTTTAAGTCAACTTGTTCTGGTCTTGCTTTTGTTTCTTGTAAACAAATAACATCTGGATCTTCACTCTCTAAAAAGCCTAAAAAGTCTTTCTTTAGAGCAGCTCGAATCCCATTTACATTCCATGAGATTAATTTCATATATTTCATGTGCTAAATATGGTTTAAAAGTTTATTGTTTAATGTCTGAAACTACTATTTAGTGACAAATTAAAGGTTAACTTTATATATATATTAAAACGGGGTTACATTATGTCACTAAAAAGAATTATTGCTACGGCATTAATCGGTACTGCTTTATTAGGTTCACCAGTGTATGGAGATAGTAATAATTCTGAAGGTTTAGAATTTGAAGAAGATTATGATATTGAATCTGTTGTTAATTCTTCAACTCAAGACGAAAATAAACATAAAAGAAGATTTAATTATACTATAACTTATGATTTAGAGGCATTTTATAGTCAATCAATTTTTAGTTTAATAGATGACTCAGACATCTCTATTACAAATAATTTTACAGAAAATTTAGTTTATTCAGGTTTTAAAGATGATTTTTCACTTGATGATATAATGGCTCATTCATCTCCATTTAAAGAAATAACTGCAGATGAATTTCCTGAATCCAATCCTATTGTTTATAGTGAGGATGAATTATTTGCTCGTGAAGATCCTGCTTATAATTTTCTAAATGTAGGTGATAAATTACAAACTATTGATGATGTAAGAGAATATATTGAAAACAATATTTCTTACAAATATGATTCAAATTATTTTAGTTATTTTTCACATTTTCAAGAATATTTCCAAAGTTTTGAATCAACTGTTAATTTAGGAACTGGTGATTGTGAGGATGGTGCTATTTTTGCAGCAGCAGCTTTGAGTGATAATGGTTATAATGGTGTATTTGGAATTTTAACTTCCCCAGTAGATTATAGTCACGCAATTGCTATTTTTAAAGTTGAAGATAAATATTATACTGCAGGTATTAATGCAGAGGATTCAGTTGATTATGGTGTTTATTCTAATCTTGAAGATATTTTACCTGATTTTAATACTAAGTTTGGTGATGGTATTAGTACAGGTACTTTTGAAGATTTATTATTATATTCTCTAGATACAAATGCTATTTTTCAAAGTAATACTAATTTTTATAATCAATTTCATATGTACGAATTATTAAAAGATTCTACATTAGATAAAAAACAAGAACTAATTGATGCAGGAATTATCAATATTAGTCTTGAAGTAATTAGCTATTAATTTTTTTTTAAAATTCTTATTTTTTTCTATCATAGTTTAGTTTGTGAATTATTATACATTCAGTTTATATTCTTTTTATCTATACTTATTTATAGGTGAAAATATGCCAACAAACGAATTTGAATTAATAAATAAAAGTTTAGAAGTAGGAAGTAATTATACAACTAGTCATTTGACTAATGGGATCTCTACTTTAGAAATGATCTCTTTAGAAGGTGAAAAACTTGCATTTAGAAATGAAAAGGGTATTGTCGGTTATATTCATAAAAAGCCTATGGATCGAAATTCTACCGTTTATTTCAATCCAGAAATATTTTCAAAACGTAATTCTAAATATGATGTAGAGTTAGTAATGGAAGCAAATAGAATAAAACACTCACCAGGTGTTAAAGTTTACGATATTCTAACTGCTGCTTCGCGTTACGTATCTGAATCTGACGATTTATACAGTTTTGAAAGCGAAAGAACTAATTTATTGATTGGGAAATAGTTTCCCATTTTTTTTATTATAATTTCATAAAGTTTATAATCTATTTCTACATACTATATTGATAAGGGTGTGTTAAACGGTTGATTTCAAAACTTTAGAATCTAAAATTAGAGATGTTAAACCAATTTTCTCAGGTTATCTATCAGAATCATTTAATTTTGATAAGGAAAATGATAGGAATACACCTGCTGGTAACTATTTTTCTGTTGAATTCTATAAAGATCAGGGAATAATGAAATTTGAAGATGAATATACAGGATATAAAGTATTATTATCAGAATCTGAGGATTCATTGATTAAAAATAAAAATCCAATTTATGATTTAGGAAGTTCTAAATTAGATTCCTTACTTACTTCTAGAAATCACTATAATGTAGATAAAACACCATATGCTGCATTTGAAGGTTCATTTAGTATCTTTTTTGAGCCTAGAGGTAATTATGCTTTAGAAAATCATAGAAGACAATCTCAGATGAATTCTACTAAAGATAATTATATTCTTATAATGAAAAAAGAATGAATAAAAGTTTATTTGTATAAAATAAACTCATTATGTTGTAATTTTCGTTCAAGCTTTGAAACAATTTCAAAATCAATTAAATAGTCATTACTACTTTTTCTATAAATAGTATTACCTTCAATATTTTTTAATTCTTGAAATCCTTCACTAGTTAACTTGTTTGAAATATCATTATTTTTATTTGGAGAACAAATTTCTACAGTAATAGCATTTGGATTTTTCTCTATTGTATCGCTATATAGCTCTCCAAATTCATTTTTACCATCAAGATTGTATGAGTTAATATGATACTGTGAAACTCTTATTTCGCTAAAACTAGCATCAGAATCAATGATTTGAGATAATGTATTCTTAATTTCAAATTTAGTTTCTTCTAAAGCAGTAGTTTCATATGTATTCTTATTAATTTTAGAAATTAGATTATTATTTTTTTCTAATTCTTTATCTGACTGATTAATAAGTAGAAGTGTTGGATATAATGAGAATGCATCTTCATCGCATGACATATACATTGCGTAATCAGTAATTAGTTGTCTCTCCATAAAATAGGTAGGAATCAGTAGTTTAAATATTTTATTAAGTCTATTTTTTGTTATTCTGATGTTAATATTAATAAATAGGAATAAAAAACTCTTCTTTTATGTTAGAAAATAAAGTAAATGAGGATCATTATGTTATGCAACCTCCTGTTGAACAACTAAAAGGAGCAGTTTTCATTAATTTATTATTTAATGTTAGTGATTATATTAAAGATAATAATGATCAAGAAAAATTCTACTTAGACTATCAAAATAAGATTGAAGCAAATCCTGAACAATATATTTCATTATACTCTGACTTAATTCCAAGTGAGCACAAATTTCCGTATGATTCATTAAATAATGAAGATGAAATTGGAAAAGTTGTTATGGATATTTTAGAATCTCCAATTCCTCGAGTATTAGAGTGTGAAATGGTTAAATTTGACGAGTATTGCGAATCAATTCGTCCAGCACCAATTCCAACACCTAAAAGACGAAGAAAAACGTTAAAAAAGTATTAATTTAGATAAATTCTCAAGTTTAATCACTTAATAGTGACAATTAAACATAATATTTATAAAAGATAACTATCGGTATAGGTATAAGAGGTACTAAAATGAGTCTAGGAAAAAAAGTAATGGATGCAGCAAGAATTGTTGGTATAAAGTTAGATATGTATTTAACATCAAAAGATAGCAATAAATCATTTTACATTCCAGAGCAGACTCATACTCTAAAAACTGATATTAATACTCAAAATGCCAAATACATTTCATCACAATTTCATAGATTAGGACATCAAGAAGATTGCCGTTTAAATGATGCCTTAACTAAATATAGTGACTATAAGGATGAAATGATTAAGTATGAAGCAACAAACCATCCTAAAGCTTTAGAAAAATTATATAATATACAGACTTCTATTGAAAAAATCATTAAAACTGATGGTATTTCTATGATTAATCCAAATAGTAAAAATGGTGAATCATTAGGAAATATTATTGAATTTAGAAATTACATGAATTCAGATGATGCATCTGATATGCCTACAATTACCAATCAATCTGAAGAAGTATTCTTTTGTGAAGCATCAAAAGCATTACGTCGTTTAAATGAATTAGGTATTAAAGATGATGATTTATTAGAAAATATTTTTACTGGTTTTTTAACTGGTGATTATGATACTTCTAAACTTGCTATATCTAATGGTATTCCTAATTATGAAGAAAATATGATTGAATTAAATATTTACGTAGAACCAGATGTTAATAGTCCATTATATGAATCTGCACAGTTATATCTTAAACCTTCAAATAATCATAGTAAAGATTCGGAAGATAGATATGTTCCACCAAGTGATGAAGAACCTGAAGAACCTGAAGATTCACGTATTCCTCCTTTGGATAATTTAATAAGTGGAATAGATTTTAAAAATAAAACTTATAATAAATAAAATGGATGATTACATCAAGCCCGGATATGGTAAGAATTGTTTAAGTTTAGTTGTAGATAATACTTCTAAATCCAATCTTGAGGAAACGGTTCAAAATACTAATCCCGTTAATTCATTAGAAGAATTAAAATGGGCTGTTTCTATGAATATTATATTCAATAGCTATAGATATATTACGAATTCTGAAGATCAAGATGATTTTTGTTATTCAACAATTGGAAAGCTTGAAAATGATCCAAAATCTTATCTTAACTTATATTCACATATTATTCCAAACACTATTTCATATCCAACTGATTCAAATATCATAACTAGTGATTTTGATATTATAATTGACAAAGTTATGGAATCTGAATTACCAAAGTCATTAAAGTTAGAAATGTTGAAGTATGAGATGACTTGTACACGTAATGATACAAGTATTACATCTGCAAAAGCAAAAAGAGATGATTTAAAAGAATGGTAAAATCAAATCTTAATAAGAAAGTAGCATTGGTTACACTGACTAGTTTAGTTGCCGTGCATCTTTAATGTATGGTTTAAATGAATTAAATTCTAACAATTCAAATACAAATAATTCTCCAAATACTTCTGTTGAGGAAGTTATCGAAACTCCGATTACAATTGACGATGTCGTAGTTGAAAATCCAGTTATTGAGGTTGTAGATCCTGTCGAACCTGATCCAGAACCTGTTGTTGTTGATCCTTATCAAACTTTAACTAGTGACTATTTAACTTCTGAAACTATTAATGAAATTGCTAGTGATACTTATAATTTAAATGGCGTAACTAACGGTACTATTGCTGTTACTGATTTAGGTGAATTAGCTTCTGAATTAGGTTTAGCAGAAACTGTTGAAACTATTGCTTATACAACTTCTACTCAAGAAGATGGTTCTACTGTTTCATATATTGAAACAAACACTGAAGCTGTTGGTATGTACAATGGTGAATCTAATCTTGAAGCTACAAGTGCATCTGACTTAAATGCATCAGTTGGTGATTTAGAAGCTGTTATTATTTCTAATACTGATGGAACTTCTACTGTTATTAAAGCAGGTGATGAAGGTTTTGATGCTTATAAATCTAATTTAGAGCAACAAAAGAAAGATATCCAATGGGACAAATTAACTAATCTTGATTATATATTAGATGGTGCAGATTTAGTAGGGGAATATACATTAACAACAACAATAGGGCATACAACAGAACATTTAAGAGATTTATCATTTTATAAAAATGATTTGTTAGGTATTAATGTAATTGTACAAACTACTGAATTTGGAACTAAATATTTTAATTTAGATGTTGATCAGAATGGCACAATTGATAGTACCTACACACATAAATTAAAATCATTAAATATAAAAAATAATATTACAAATGATGTTGGAGATGTTTTGCTATATGACAATTTATTGAAAATGGGCGAAAAAGAATCAGTAACTTATAATTACTTAGGAGATCCAACATATTTAATTAAAAAATAGAAACTTTTGAATATATTTCATTATAATACTTACATAAAAAAATATTGTGTGTTTATATATAATCATTTATCTTTCTTATATTATATATACTAACTTACAAAGTGACACAATAATATATATTACATCTTTATTTTTTATTTATCCCTAAAATTAATAATAATTATAAAGTCTATATCTTCTTTAGTCGACAAATAACATTTTATTTCGAAATTTCACACAAAATATATACAAAATCTATATAAATGATGACTGTGTTTCTTGATTTATTATTCTCTTCTAGAGTGTGTTATGTAATCTTAATAGCTACTTAATAGTGACAAATTAGCGAAACCTTTAAATACTAGCGTTCCCATTATTCTACTTAGAATAGAAATATTCGGGGATGAACACAAATGCCAAACGTAATAGAACATAACGGAAATCTTACTCAAAAAGACGATACTCTTGACTATTTAGTTGAAACTGAAGTTGTTAATGATGAGAAAAAAAGATTTAGAGACACTAAATTCGGTAAAACTCTAATTTATGGTGGAGCTAGTGTAGTTGTTCTTAGTAGTATTGTTGCTGCTTATTTAGGTATGAACAATAATAATATGAAAGATGTTGATATTGCATCCCCTGTTAGTCAAATTGAAGAAGTTGTTGAAACTCCTGCAACAATTGATGAAGTAATTCTTAATACTCCTGTTGAGGTTGTAGATCCAATCCAACCTGATCCAAAACCTGACACAACTCCTGTTGAGGTTATCAATCCTTATCAAACTTTAACTAATGACTATTTAACTTCTGAAACTATTAATGAAGTTGCTAGTGATACTTATAATTTAAATGGTGTAACTAACGGTACTATTGCTGTAACTGATTTAGGTGAATTAGCTACTGAATTAGGTTTAGCAGAAACTGTTGAAAATATTGCTTATACTACTTCTATTCAAGAAGATGGTTCTACTGTTTCATATATTGAAACAAACACTGAAGCTGTTGGTATGTACAATGGTGAATCTAATCTTGAAGCTACAAGTGCATCTGACTTAAATGCATCAGTTGGTGATTTAGAAGCTGTTATTATTTCTAATACTGATGGAACTTCTACTGTTATTAAAGCAGGTGATGAAGGTTTTGATGCTTATAAATCTAATTTAGAGCAACAAAAGAAAGATATCCAATGGGACAAATTAACTAATCTTGATTACTTATTGGATGGTGCAACAATAATTAGTACAGGAGATATATATACAAAAAATAATGATACATTTATGTATAAATATGAACTTTATAATAATTCTGAAAAAAATTTGAATGTTTTAAAATTTATTGTAGATTCAAATAATTCTGCATTTTTTGTCGATGAAGGAATAAATTCCATTTTGGATCATCAATATACTTCATCAAGTACTGTTGTTTATACTAAAAATCTTGATTTAAATCAGACTATAAAAGACATTTATAATTTATCTAAAAATGGAGAAATAATAGATACTGATCGAATTTATTCAAAATCTTCTAATTAGAAAAATATTTAAATTAAATAGCCTGTAATTTATTTATGATTAATAAATCCTTTAAACTAAACATTTTATTATTACTTTTAATGATTCTATGCATGAATCAAATTTCTTCAATCACTCCCGCCTTATTAGATTGTATTAATAACGGTGATTGTAATGATATATGTGGTGTTAATGAAAAAATAGTATACAGGTTAAGTACTGACTCTGTTGAATGTTTACCATTAGGACAAAATACAGTTGAAACTCTTCCAGATTGTAATGATATTTCTAATGGTAAACTATTTGCAGATACTCTAAATGCAAATAATAATCTTGAAGATTGTGAAGAAGCAACATATTGTGGTTGGGCTGAAAGTTGTAAGCATCCAGACGGTTTATATAATCCAAGTCCAAGTACAAATTCTTGTCCATCAGATGATTATGGTAGTGGAGATATTATTGATGGGTGTTTTTATGGGAAATGTAAAGAATCTTGTGGTCTTTGTGGTCCTGGAAATGTTAATTGTTTAAATGAAAATACAATTGAAGGTACAACATACGAACAACAATGTACCCAAAAAACTAAAGATAATATTTGTCAATTTGTCCAATTAGCTTCTGAAGGTTATGGT
>PPCM01001255.1_pt1 | contig 12286 bp, 5 predicted proteins | sample 1555541 | NCBI WGS metagenome assembly PPCM01 (sample SAMN05284479, study PRJNA326546) | Marine sediment metagenome, whole genome shotgun sequencing project. | isolation source: marine sediment | place: Germany: Wadden Sea | collected 2012-09-05 | reverse complement strand
CAACGATGGCGTCGCCCGAGATGGCGAGGTTGACTCCGAACTGCAGGTCAGTGTGAGCGTCGGTCGCCGTGAGCTTGGCCGTCTGGGTCCACAGCAGGGTGGCCGGGTCGCGGATGTAGACGAGCGCGTAGCCCGGCTGTGCATTGTTTTGGTCGGCTCCGACGACCATCGTGTCGCCCGAGATGTCGACCGAAGTACCCACCCGGTCGTTGGTCGCAGCGCCCGCCGGCTCGAGCTTGGCGTCGCGTCGCACGGCGCCGAGGGGCAGGGCGGGCTGGAACACGACGGACGCGGGGACGCCCGCCTCGCACGCCGTGCTGCCCGCGTTGGGGACCTGGGCTGGGTCGGCGGTCGGGTCGCATGCGGTCTGGCTGACGTGGGGCAGACCGTCGGCGGGGACGATGTAGCCCTCATCAACACTGCGGCACAGCGATTGTCCACTGTACGGTTGGTAGTGTCCGTTATGACACACCACAGGTGCAGCAGCCCCACCGGGAGCCGCAGTACCAGCGGATGCGATGACGCAGACGGCACCAACAGGATATTGGCCCGCAGGACACGCGATAAGCTGGGCCAATTGAGACTGTTTGTTCTGTTTCCACATGTATGACTGGGTATTTCTTGGCACTGACGCTGCAAATGGCGTGGATAACAAAAAGTGGTCGTTAGATTGTAACAACTCAGCCTCCTCACAAACCTGGCTGCCAGTACATGCATATGCGATATAAAGGAACAAGTACGCTGTTAGAATGTGGCTGGAGCAACGTGACAGCATTTCGAGATTCTTTCGAATTATGAATTGTCGGGAAATGGGATGGAATGGGCGCCACAGGGGGTCCGTACGATGCTCAGCCCCAACCCGCCTTACAAGACGTTCCAGCCCAATGCCCTCGGTACCCGGTTAAAAGAGGTCACCGTCGCGTGGCAAGAGAACCAAATGACCAACTTCAACCTCCTCAGTCGATAGGGTTTATTCCATATACCCCACACGGGAGTCTGTATGAGGGCATACTTAAGTTCCATGGCACTAGGTACTAACCAGCGGTCCGTCCTCGCGTGCCATACCCTTTCCCGTCGTGCCCTCGGGATAACTGAATTGGATTTACCGTTAACCCTTCACACGAACGCCTCCAGCCCGGGCTTGAGCCGCACAGCCATCGTTACTCCCTCATAAAACTCATAGTAAACCTCGGGGATGGCCGTCTTGATGTGAGCGCCCGTCGCGCGTTCAGTAAAGATGCGCGTGAAGCTGTCGACCGGCGCCTTCCGTCGTTTGACTGCTGCAGGGCGTTTGGTGATGTTCTTGACCTTCGCCCCGTCCTCCTCCGCGACGGTAAGCGCTGCAGCAACCTCTGGGTCGGGCGGCTTGATCTTCAGACCCGCCATCGGGAATTCTTCAAGTGTAGTGGGCACCGAGAACGTCACACATCCCTGTCCAGCGGCCACACCCCTCACCCCGCACCCCGCCATTGCTGCCCGGACCCTACCCAACACTGCCGCGCGTTCCACGTCTCCAGCAGCCAATACCCGCGGCATCTCTGTCATCTTCATCAACAGCGGGATAGCTGTGGCTCTAAATTCGGCCCCGGGGCGGTACGGAGCGAGGGAGGAAGGGACTGTGAGGCGTGCGGACGCTAGAGCCGCCGTGAGGGTCTTGTGGGTGCGGCGTGCATCGACATCCTGGCGCGGGAAGATTGATTTCCCTGTGAGGCCGTCGGGCCGGACGTGCAGCACGGTGCTGTACACAGCAGTGGGCAACGACTCGTTTCTCCGGAGGGTTTGGTCCATGGTGCTGGGGATGGCTGCTCGGACCGTGTCAATGAGGCTAAGGGTGTCCGCCACGGCCACAGCTCCAGCTAGGTCTGGGGAATCAGGGAAGGGGATGTCCAGCCAATGCTCCTCGAGCGCGCGGTGGACAAACTCGGCGTCCTTGAGGCTACGGGCAGCGCGGAGGACGCCAGGGAGCGGCATACGGCCCGTGTCGCCGTGCGGGTCAGCCCTACACATTATGAGGCGGGCTGCGGCCATTAACGATGGCTTGGTGTTGCTGACGATGGGAAGTGATGCGATGCGGTCAGCGGTGACCGTCCCACCCTCAGCTGCTAGATATTGAAGCGCCATCAGGGCCGATCTGACGTCGTTATTGCTCACCTGGCACAACGCCTTGGCTGCTGTGAACTGAAGGTCGATCCCCCTCCGCCTGGCCATCTCCTGCACCCGACCAACAAGAACCTTCGGCGAGATGGCGGGTACGGCGACATGCATCGCCTGCTGCCGGAGCTCGCGGAGTGCTGGGATGTACGGCTCGTTACAAATGCAAATGATGGGCCGCTGGACTGGCATGTGGCGAACCTTACCCTTCTTGGTAGGCTTGCCCGGTTTAAGATATTTGAGAAGCTCGTTCACCGCGTTGCTACCATCAGCGCCGTCGATCTCGTCGAGGAGCAGCAGTTGCGGCTTGGCTTTCTTCTTCTTTGTGGCAAACGCTTGAAGCATTCGGCTATTATTGGTAATAACATCACTAATCTTCTGTTTCAGAATGGATGCTGACCTGTCATCGCTCGCATTAACTTCGGAAACATCGTAGCCGTACGTACGAGCTAGGATTCGGGCCAGGGTCGTCTTTCCGCAGCCAGCAGGACCACTGAGCATCAGAACGGGCTTCACAGGGCGCGTTGAGGCTAGTAGCTTAACAGGCTCGTAGAACGAACGCTCCTCAAAGTCAACCGTCTTCGCTTGGAGGCTGATAATGGTTGCATTGGTCTTACCAAAGACGATTTTCTCCCAGGCCCTCAGCCAAGTCGCTGCGTGCTGATTGGCCTGCTCATCGGACAACAATTCAGAGTAATGCTTGGGACCTTGGGTCCAGATGTCCTCTCGCATGGCCACAGTCCTTCAATATGAAGATATTGCGCCTCAACGATCGATTTATAGTTCGTTAATTACCATTGAAATACGCTGATGAGCGCGTGCTCATAGTCCCAACTCACGGGCTGGGCCGAGTCATGAACCGAATTCATTTTAATCGACGACGCACTTTCACCACCATCTGCGGGCCACGATGCCCTGGAGACAGCCCAAGAGTGCATCAGTTCTAGGTATATACCAAGACATCCCGCACCTTCATGAGAAGCATCCCCTTGTCGTGCAAATGATCCGTTATGCCATATCATATCGATCCTTGCTCTGGGCAAATGGGCTCTACAACACCATTGATGCTGTGGCCTCGGTGTACTTCGTGCACGGCTTCTTTATCTCTCGTATCTCGCGGTTGGACAGCACGCTGTTCCGCGTTATTTTCCCACTTTTCTACATTGGCGAAGCCGTAGTACACACCCGGCTGTTCGAGTACTTCTTCGGGATGTTCTGTGTCTGTTGGTACACCATCATGGTGGCCGGGCTGGTTCATATTTGTACCTCTTCGAACGTCACTCGCCGCTCGTTTGCCCTCAGACTTCTGGTGACGTGCTGTCAGGCCATAACGCGCTGTCTGTTCGTGCCAGTGCTGTTTCTGGTGATCATCGCGTGGACACCTGGCCAACAGCGTACAATCTCGGAGCTCATCGCGATCGTATTCACCCTCCTCACGGTCGTGAGCATCATTTTGTACGCCGCCATTACCCGTTTGGTCGACTTCAACATGCCGGCCACCCAGCCGCTGCGGGCAATGACCCAGTACCCGACCATCATGATTCCCCTCCAATGCATCCTCGTGGGCACATCCGCCGCCACCCTTCTTCTCTTCGAGACCATGGCGCTTCGTTGGGTTCTAACCGCAGCGTTTGGCATCGCTTCCGCCTTGACGTTCATCATCCCCATGTACATCCACCCTGTGTTCGCCGCGCTCCACGGCTTCCATCTGACGGCCCTGGCGGTGCTTGTTTCCCCTCCCCTACTTTTGTCGAACTGGCCCCTTATCGTTTTGCCAGCACTGTTAATAATTATTTTTGGTGCTCAGACCGTAAAGTTCACCATCTGGCATTTCAGATATCGCCACATCTACACCGACGCCCCGACCCACGGCCCCGCCCCATCCGGTCTCATCGGCTCCCACTCGCTCTTCTACTACGCCATGGCGCGATCCCGGATCACCCGCACGTCGCTCGGCAGGGTCCGTGAGCGACGGGACCTCCTCGAGCAGACGGGCCTGTCCGCCACCCCGGCGGGTTGGGGTGCGGGGAACCTCTCTGCGGTCCTCGCCACCCTCTCTCGCGTCGCCGATGCCCTGCAGGCGACCCTTACCGAGACTTCAGGCCCCATGCCCCAGGTCATGTTCGCTCAGTTCGAGTTCCACGTTCGGTCATCGCCTGACGCTGCTGTGTTCTCCATTCTCAAGTCCTCAGCGTTCCATCGTGGCCGAGTGAGCGATTTACCGACAATTATGTTTATGATGTGTATTTATCAAGCTGCGGAAGCGATTAAGATCGACGACCACACCGCCTTTGAGAGTGCCATGCAGCGCTCCCTCCACACCCGTCTGCGGCTCGTCGACACCCAGATATCTCAGGCCCACGCCGCCCTCCACAGTTTCTGGGATACGTTGAAGAGGGAGCCCGTCGACCTCCAGGCACTCCACGATGCAAGCTATGAGCTGCAGGGACGCATGTCCGATGTAGAGAACACGTTCGCGTGGCTCCTGGACCGGTCCCCGTCACGACCCAGGACCATAGCGCTGCTCGGGAAGTTTGTGGGCGACCTCCTCGGGGATCGCGTCATGGCTACTAGACTGTTGGCGTACAGCAAGCAGTTAGCCCTGGCCCAGACAGACTCGGATAGCACATCGCCAGGCACGGGTGACTCGGGCCAATCGATCCAGACCCTGGCAGAGCTCGGGGTGTCGGCGTTCAGGAGACGACGGACATCAACAGCAGAGACCTCCGTGCTGCGGCGACAGAGACAGCACCTCAAGGCGGCCGTGACACTGTGCACCGGCATCATGGCTGTGTTCTTTGTGGTGGTCAACCTGATGAACTCCTTCGACGAGTCGCTGACAACTGCCCACGATGCCATGTCGTCCGTCGTGGCCCGGACCGAGCAATGCGGCTTCCTGGCGGCTATGGTGTGTGGTGATCACGTTACTGTCTCCGTTCCGAACCCACAGACAGATCTCATCAACTGTGCTGCCTCACTAGGTGTCGCTGTGCAAAATATGCTACAGTCAGCCGACAGTCCAGGGGTTAGAATGGTGGGAGCCGGGGAGAGGGGGCGGGCCGTCGTCCCCGTGCCCCTGATGTCCCAACACATTCCCAGTCCCGAGTACGTCGCGGTGAGTGACGTCGACGTCATCATCAGCATCGTCCAGGACTATAAAGCCATCGGGGTGTCTGGTCGCGGGGCATGCCACACCGGCCGTCCAGACCCCGTCCCCGTGTCGACCATCGTGCGGCGCTACATGACTGATCTCAACTCCCGGCGCCGGACGATCCACATGATGGTGCTCATCGCGTCCCTGGTCGCTACAGCTCTCGTTATCGCGTACACCACAGCCGTAGCCTACCTCGTACTCCGCCGGACGTTCTCCAGGATCAAGGCTGCTCTCTCTGACCATCTCGCCGTCTTCCTTCATATCCCGCGCCATGCCGTCACTAGAATGGCTAGGGCGTCAGACCCAACACTCAGACAGGCGTCCGAGGGACCTGTGCCGACCGAGGCTGTCGAGTTAACCTCGTCCACCGAGACCATGTCCTCCTCCTCGGCCGCATCGACTGCCCCACGCACCCTCGGTGAGCACATCATCATAAACCTGCTCGAGGCGTCGTCTGACAGCGACAGCTCCCCCCCCACACACACCCCACACGCGCGCGTCCAGGTCCTCCTTGACGAGGCCCGCGCCGCTCTGACAAAGTTCGTTGTAGCCCGTGATGCCGCTGACAAGTGGCGGGGGATGTCCTGCATCCTCTTTGGCGCCTCGATCGCCCTGATCGCAGGATTCGTCGCCGTTCTCGCCCGCACAGTCCCAATGGGCTCGATCCAGGCCCTTCAACGCGACCTTGGTGAATTCATCACCATCTCAGTCGATCTCGAGGGTGCCATCACAAAGATGGGTTACTACGCCCAACTGTTCGTCCAGTCAGGCGATCCGCGGTACTACAGCGCATACATCCACCCGGCCAACCTGAACCGCATCGTGCGCGCCGTTACGGACATCTCCGGCGTCGACCTGACCATTGACGACGAGGAGCGCGTCGCCCAACTATTCACGTTGTTCTACCGCCAGCGTGCGATCGAGATGGCTGCTGTGCGGCTCGGTGCAGAGACCTCTATCGTGTCGGACGCGCTTTTCTGTGAAGTAAGGAATTTCGAGTATAACAGGACGGCCATTGCTGACTACCACTACTGGGAGGCCGTCGCCCCCGTCGGACAGCAGTTCTACACCGACCCCGTGACAGACGCCGCTCTGACCGCCCCCGAGCGTCGCCGCGTGGCCAGCACGACGCTCCTTGCTGGGCAATACCTGAGCGTCGCCGATGAGCTCCGCACCGCCTTCAATGCCGTACGTGTCCGCGTGATCGACAGCATCGTGGATCACAAGGCCGATGACTCGCGGGCCATCCACAGCCGAGCCTTACGCTCCATCCTCGCCGCTGGGGGCATCATCATGGCGTGCATTGGGTTCGGCGTCCATGTCATTCAGATCATCGCGGCGAAATACAGTGTTATTTACCACCAACAGCTGACGGACGTCCAGGCCGCCCTGTACCACGCGGACAGCCCCCCTGAAGAAGGGTGCCTCGAGCCCCGGTCAGCCATCGGACATCTGGCCGGCATGCTCGGCCGAATCATGATTGTCGGGGCGGCCTTTTCCCTGTTTTCTGTCTTTGTCGTTCTAACCATGTACACATCCGTGAGCTACACTGAAGCATACCGGGCGGGTGCCGAGGCCCTTGCCCTTCAGCGGCGATGCCTTGATGCCTTTCAGGCGGATCGGACGTCCATCATTGACACGGTGTGGGCCTTCATGAGGCTGGCTCACTTCGGGGACGCCTTGACAGCCACAAACATCCTCGCTGATAGAAACACCAACGCGACGGTCGGCATCAGTGAGGCTACATTACAGCTGACAGGCGACATTGAATCCCTCGCGTCAGGGAGATACCAGCACTACTTCTCGACCTACAACAGGACCATGCTCGACGGCATCCGGGAGGAAACCGCCGGACTGATCGACCAGTCCAGCCACATCAGGACCGTCGCCTTCCAACTCGCCGTGCTGGGCCACGGGTTGACATCCGAGTTGCCTGCTATGGAACTATACATGTATAACATCACCACCGAGGACGATCGACTGGATGATCTCGTGACATACCCGGAACGATCGACACATATGTACACTGACACCGTTAGTGACGCCAGTCGTCCCGCCGAGGAGCAGCGCGCCATGGCTGCGGGGCTAGTAACTGACAGGAAAATCGCCAATCTTGACGAGCGCGCCATGATCCTATCAGACGAGGCGGTCCACGCGGTGCTCGCTCTTCGGGTGACCATGCCCGCCCACATCTCTATCGTCCAGTGCGTGAGCTCCGCCATGGTCACCATGTCGGCCGTCATCGTCCTCCTGTCCGTGTTTATCAACAGGCCTCGGTCCCGGGTGGGCCATCATGTCCACACCAAGCTACAGGTCCCCAGGCTGTGGAGTCGCGTGGTGCGGACCATTGGGAAGTTCTCCACCGTCGGGGGTCTGTTGGCGGCCGCCCTGCTCCTCATCGCGGGCCGTCACGCTTTGTACACGGTGGAGCCTGACTATATGGGGGTGGCCACCGACATGCTGGCGAACCTGTACCGATCGCACGCGGCGGCTGTCATGTCTAGCAACGCAGGCCTGGCAGACGTCCGCATCAACGCCCAGAACGCCCAGAACCACGCGGCTGCCGTGCTCGACGGCCTATCCACCGTCCGTGCCTGGCAGATCGACCCGACCACTCTATTCTCAGTCTTCGGCTTCATGGGCCACGGCCCGTCCCTCACCAAGGGCACGTCGACCCCGCCTATCGCATCCATCCACCTGAACGAGCTCATGACGTACAGAGACCTAGTGGACTACACGATAGACACGTTCGATAAGTTAACGGTGAATAACTGCACGGTGCCGCCCCATGTGGTGTCCCGTGCCCAGGAAGCGTTGCCTCCCCTGGCCTCCACGTTATGGGATCTGAGAGACGGCATGGCGGAGGGACTCGCCAGTAGGGCCGACACATTCCACCTGGTAGACGTCATCGGGCTCACCGTGTTGCTCTTCAGCCTCCCGCTCAGCATCATGGTCGTGTTCCGCGGACTGTTCTCGTTCCAGGCATTCCACGAGAAAATGTTGATCATGTTGCTGGAGATGGTCCCCGATGATGGCAGGAATAACGTCATGATGGCATTCAGCAAGATGATGCTACCACTGTAAAACAATTAACTTTCGCTTTTATTGTTATAAAAAGAGAGAAGTGAGAAAGGAAGCGCCAAAGCTATTTGGTAGAAGCTACGTATAGTCAATAGCACATCTGATCCCGCGTTTTTCCTTTTTGGTGTCATACTTTTTCAAATCTTCTGAGCCGAATGCCCCATGCCCAGAACAGCTTTCGCCATACTAGCAATGCTGCTGGTGATGGCCGCATGCACTACACCAGATAGCGAGTGGCAATTGAGTGATAACATGACGACAACACTGGCAAACCTTGAAGAATGGCTGAATGAGACATTGCAGGTCACAGGAGCAAGTGTACTCGAGGATATGCTTAACTTGCCAATGGATTCGAGCCCTGTGGACGTCAAGCAGGCTCTAACGGACCAGGTTTCGTTGTTTCAACAGCTCCTCGACCACCGTTTCGCGCAGCTCAGCGCCGCGCCTGCCCGGCTCGCCGAGCTGTTCGCCCAGCCCCCCAACGAGTGTAGCTTCCTGAGCTACTCCCTTCTCGATCTGTCGCCCGTCCCCGGCCTCCTGAACGCCGCGGACGTCGATGCCGTTAGCTCGGTGACTGTAGCATCAGACCTTTGTTCAGACCCAGTGTTTTCCGATGGCCTCAAGCCGATTATGGAGGACATCGCGTTGGACGCGTCGGGTATCTACTCCTTGACGGTGCTGACCACGGCGTCAGGCTCTCAACGGGTGTATCCCGGTGTCAACGCGGGTGGCACCATTCACGACCCCCGCCTCTCGTCCCTTTATTCCTCGGTTTATAACGCCGCCAACATATTAGTCTTAGCCAACGCTGCCACGGAGGCCGAGGTGACTGCTGTCCGGACGGCGGTGCGGACGATGATGGTCGCCGTGTCCCCAACGGTGTCAATGTCGGTGGTCCTCGTCAATGGTAAGTCCACATGCAATCCACTGGGCGGGGGATTCCACATTGCTACAGACTACCAGACTGACTCATCATTGGAGTCAGTCGACTGGTTGACCGCCGGGCCGGATACATGTGCTTCAGATCTCGAGTCGGCGCTCACGTCAGCCCGACCGCCCGCCGGCCCGCTGCTGGTGGTACTGATCACTTCGGGCATCGCGCAGGGCTTCTTCCAGCCTCATTACCCGGCCCGGTCACACGTATCTTCCTCACGTGTGGTCATGGTGACCATAACACCCAATGGTGCCGCCCGCTCATACCTGTTGGCGAACTACGCTGCTTCCCTGAGAGCCAAACTATACAGACTCGACGTGAAAGCATTAACTGACACACACACCGCCCGCACCGCCCTCGCCCGCATCCTGGACATCGTCCTCCCGCCCGTCGGCACCACCGTCGTCCGGACCCCGGCCCAGACTTCCCCATTGACTCCTGGGGATGTGTGTATAGGCCTGTCAGCACCCGTGTACGAGCTACCCGAGCGGTCCGACGGTCGAGTCCTATCCGCAGTCATATCTACTCTCATATGCAACACCCATCTGACTCCCCCGACTCCATTCCCGACCGCTGACTCCTACTATGTCTTAGGTCACACCTCCGGCTCCACCCTCATCGCAGACCTCCACCCCGAGCTGCCCCACGGATCCCTGGACGCGGCCTGGCTCGAGTCTGTATCACTGCTGGAGAGGTCCGCACACATGGGGTCCATCGCCGTCGATGCGATCGATACGGTCATCCCGGTGGATCTCCATCGGCCTGGATCGGGCGGGGATAGCGAATATATACTGCCGTCGCACATTGTCACCGTGGGTGGTCAGGCGGCGGCGACGACAGTGACCGCTGGAGGATACCGATTCGTGATGGTTTTATTCATAACCGATCAAGACGCCGCCAACGTTACTGTCGCCGTCCCGCCCATCGCAGAGACCAGACCCGTTTGGCAGACCGGATTCCTTGATGCCCCGTCCAGCACGCTGATCGATATGTACACAGCATTCCCTCAGCAGTACGGCACGGTGGACTACATCAGCAACACGACATCAGCGATACACGCCGTGTGGGATGCATTTGATGGCATGACGTCGGCCGAGTACACCTCCATGCAGGACGACCCGACCTTCCCCGATGCATTCGACGCTTACCTCGCTTCACTACCCACCCCACCTCCCGCTGACGACCTCAAACTTGACCCCCGCGGACAGATCGCTGTCGCCGCCGCCGCTGAGCTGAACACCGCCTGGCGCGCCATCCACGAGACCTATGAGGCACTGGGCGTGGAGACGACGGTCGGCCTGGTGTGTGACCCGGCTGGGTTGATCTCTTGGCACCCTGGGTACTTCACCATCAAGGCGCTCGACGTGCGGATCAGGACGTGGTACACGCGCGCCCGTCCCTTTGGCGGCCTTCTCCTGTCGTCCCCCAGCTCTTTGTATTCATTTGGGAAGGACTCGCTCGACACTGTCCTCATCAAACCCGTCGTGTGGCCGGGCACGGGGACACTCTTCGGCGCCACCTTCCTCATGGTGCCCTGGATGACCGTGTACACGAGTATCATGGACATAGCAGGCGCCTCACTCCCAGCGACAGCACACATGTTCGTCATGGACTCGCTAGGCTACGTGGTGGTCCATCCGGACTACGCGTTGATTAGTGACACTCAAATTGAGGCGGGTTACAGTATTAACTCCCTCATAAACGAGCGTGAGCCCGCCGTCACCGAGCAACTGGTCGACGGCGGCCTCCTGACTGAGGTGGGTTATCTCGAACCCGATACGCGCCGCGTGTGCTATGTCATGTCCGTCAACCGCACCGCGTTCGGCGGCAAGGACATCTGGCGGGCCCGGTTTGCCGTCGATGACGACGGGCTGGACCTGTACGTCGGCGCCTTCAGTGAAAACATGTACCTGGTGGTCACCACGTCACGTACGTCCTCGGCGATGCCTCTGGTCAGTTGGCGGACGTCCAACGCCTCCTGCATCGTCCCCCCACGCGATATAGCACCCGAAACGGCCTACAGGACCTCGGAGGAGTTCATCGACATGTTCAGACGCTACCCCAGCCCCGTGGTAGACAAACCCATGTTCGCCAACCAACTCGACTTCTGGGCAACCGTGCTGCTGCTGGGAATGCTGCTGGTGTTCCTCATTGTGTGCGTCAAGCAATGAAGGGGTATTGCTGCTGGTGTCAAGGACGGACCATGACGCTCATTGGGAGGGACATCGCCGTCAGGTCGATCTTGATTGACAAACGATGAACAAAGACCTACACATCATTTCCTTACCCTACCTTACCTTACCTTACTACCGTACCCTACCCATGCAATCGCCCCGTCAATAAACCATACATATTAACCCCCACCTCGGCGCGTCGAAGGCGAAGGACACAACTGTAGTACTGCTCGGGGTGCCCGCGGCTCGGGACATGCTTGCAAACGCCGTCTCATGTGGTTTGGGGAAATTCCTGGTGACGTCGGGCCCACGGGTCCAATAGTCTGTACCCATACTGTAAATGTTGAGTAATCTATCCTTACCTTACCCTAGTATATCCGGGCTGGCTCCTAGCCTCTCCCATGCTTTTCTGAGAAGCTTAACAGCGTCCCTCAGCATTCATTTTCGCCGAGTCAAAGAACGCGTGGGCAGCTGGAAGATCAAGAGTGGATAGGCACAGTTCCTTGTGCTCGTGAAGCAACGATGCGGCAGCGGAAAGGTCGTCGCCAGTGAGGCTACTTTCGCTTGCATAAATTGTATTGCCTTACCTTACCTTACCATACCCGACCTTACCTCGCAGGTCAACATCGATGAATCGGCAATTTACACCAGAGGATATCACACACCCAAATGCTGCAGTACCATGCGTTGAAACTGCGGGGGCAGCTTTGGCACCGGTGCATCGACAGGAGTTTGGTTTGGTGATTGGGGCGGCAATTTGACGGGCTGCGGGGAGGCACTGAGCGACCGACT
>PPCM01001254.1_pt1 | contig 12293 bp, 7 predicted proteins | sample 1555541 | NCBI WGS metagenome assembly PPCM01 (sample SAMN05284479, study PRJNA326546) | Marine sediment metagenome, whole genome shotgun sequencing project. | isolation source: marine sediment | place: Germany: Wadden Sea | collected 2012-09-05 | reverse complement strand
CTACCGGCCAGAGCACCATAAATGCCACCCCCATAACCGGAACCCGCGCCCCAATGGACTTGGCTGTGAATGCATGGCTAAACTCATGAATTGCCTTGATAACTATGATGGCTGAACCATAAATCATTATCCCTTTGAGATTAAAGAAATACTGAATAGTCGAAAGAAATTGTTCTGCACGGGGGATAGCTAGAACCAGCCCCGCAATAGCCGCAACGATATAAATGAATAGAGCTGGACGGGAAACAAATTTCGTAGCAAACGGAAGGGCCTGTTCCAAAAATTCATCAGGCTGCAGTAGTGGAATCCTGAAGTAAAGATAGTGATGCATGAGCCATTTAAAGAAACTGCTCTGCTTTTTGGTATGTTCTTCCAGTAATTGATCCGGCGGCCTGATCAGATTCTGCATGGTATGCCCTCTGTCTATCAGGGCGTTACAGAAAGCCAGTATTTCTTCGTCTGAAATTAAAACGGTAGTCCGGGTCAAAGATTCCTTGATCTCCCCCAGAGAGGTTGGCCGTACAAGTCGTTCCAATAGCTGCATACCTGCCCATGAATATCTGTCATAAGTCCTTGCGCTGGGGTTATAGACTACAAAGGTAGGTGCGCCGTCGGCACTCATGGGGCCCTGCTGGATGATCAGGTCAGGACGGATAACCGGCAACGGGGTGGAGTCATCCGGGGCATTCGGAGCTGTGGGCTGGCTTTTATCCAAGGTAGGGCCTAATTTTGGATAGAGGTTTGCGCAGCAAATAATAGAGCAGAGAACTGTCAGGTCCGTGGATAATGGCTGATCCCTGCATTCCCAGATAGACCCCCTGCGGGGTTCTGGTCCATACGGCTTCAGCCGGGATACTGGGTACACCTTTGCTGTCTGGAGTAACGTGTACAGCCACGTAGTTTAGTTTTGCCGTGTGGTTGTTATCCGGATTGGCGTTGAGTACGATATCCACTTCAGAGTCGGTGGAAAAATCCACGCGGTCCTTTTCCGGTAGCCAGATCCGTATCTTGGTGTTTTCTGGGTCAACAACCATTAGAACTTTTTCCCCTACGGAAACAGGCTTACCGCGCCATGCATCTGGGGAATCAAGTACAACAAGCCCTTCGGCATTGGCCCGTACATCCAGTTGGGACGCGCGGAATTTTGCCAGTTCCAGGCGGATCTTTTCCTGCTCAAGTTTGTATTTCAGGATTTTCAGCTCAGCCCGGTCCTCCTCGCTGGCAATGGCTCCATAGGTGGATTGACTGAGCGAAGATTGCAGCATCTTGACCTGCCGTTTGGCAACTTCCAGCTCTTCCAGCACTCCCCGCTTATCGTAGCGGAGCAGGAGGTCGCCTTTGTCCACATGCTGTGATGGCTCTACAACTACTTCTTCCAGTACTCCATCCAACGGAGCGGTGACAAGGTATGGTTCAGCAGGCACAACCTCACAGGGGGCGACAATACGCAACGGCACTCGCACAAAGGCCAAAGCGATAAACGCGGCAATCACTGCCGCAAGCGCAAATCTTTTACGGAAAAGACATTCAAAGCAGATGTCCCGTTTGCCGCGTCTAATGAATCTCTCAAAGGCGGAGCGCATGGAATGAGCAAGGGTTTTAAGTATAGCCAGATCATTATCTGTCCATTCCTCGGCCCAACGTTCCAACAAAAGAACAAAACGGGGTTTGCCCCACGGGGAAATGGGAACAGCAGCCATATCCAGTTTCCCAGACAACTGCTCCAGCTTCTTCCAGCCTTGTGCACCATTTTTTTTTAGCTTTTGAGAATCAATGCGTAGCGGAGTAGAAACGTCTGCCGAGCGGACAATATTTATCCATGGTCTATTCAGTTCGGAATATTTTTCAGATTCAACCTGCCCGGAAACTCCACGCACTTTCCAGCGTCCGTTGCGGCATTCCAACAGCACAGCCCGGTGATATGGAATAAGGGCAACAGGACTGTTCAGGACCCGAAAAACAACTTCCTGCACATCCTTACTTGCGGAAAATTCCAGAGAAAGACGGTGAAGAATCTGTAGCGGATTTGGTTTGGATTTACGGGACATGAGATCAATTGGCTGCAGTTTTGATTACCGGAGATATTTTTCCGGTCATGCCGCTTTTCAAAGTTCGGTTGGAGTTAGGAACGGAGACATGCACTTCTACAGTCTCACTGGTAGAATCCATTATCCCGCTGACATAGGCAACCTTGCCGCGTACTGCCTGCTCACTACCGGCAACAGCCACGGAAACATCCGCACCGACCTTGAATTCACTGATAGCCGATACGGGCACAAGGGCCTTGCCCATGAGTTTGCGGTCATCAACAATTTTCAGCAAGGGAGTTCCGGCTCTGACCCATTCATTTTCATGAATTAGAACTCGTGCAATCATGCCGCCATATGGAGCAGCCACAGTACAGGCACGCAAATCACGGCGGGCGATATCAAGGTCTGCTTCCGCCATGGCCAGCGAGGCCTGTGATTCCACAAAATCCATTTTGGATTTAGTTTTATCCTTGTAAAGACCTTCGATCATTTCAAATTTGGCTTTGCGCATTTCGAGCATAGCTTTGGTTTTATCCACCGCAAGGCGATAAAGGTTGGAATCGAGCACAATCAGAGCTGTACCCTTGTTGAATCGCTGGCCCAGCTTGCGTTTGATTGCCGTAACCTTGGCAGTGACTTCAGCGGAGATGGTAGCTTCTTTATATGGCGAAAGTACTACCGTGTATCCGGGATTTACAGGAACCTGTTCTTCGTTTTCAGTTGCAGGCATTTCCTGTGCGGAAGCAGCGGAAACAAGTACAGACAAAACCAGTAAAATAGTAGGGAGAGTGCGTTTCATATTTATTCTTTGGATGCGAGTTTGGTGAATCCCCCGGCTGCGGTGAGGACCTGCTGGTCAAAATCACGGCCAAGAGCGTTGAAGATACGGGCTTTGGAACTGATCAACGCGGTATAGGCCTGCAAGCGGGCAACCCGTGCCTGCATGTATTCCTGATCAGTCTGAAGGAGCAGGCTTTCATTGAGTGTCCCGCGTTCAGCTTCAGAATGCACAGCCGCCTGCATCAGGGCCTGCTTTTCTTCCAGTTCCGTGGCAATCTGCAGGGAGACAAGGGCGTTCCTGTAATCAAGCACAGCCAGATGCAACTGCACAATTACTGCCAGAGCCTTGGCCTGCCGTTCTCGCCTGACCAGTTCAACTCTCCTTCCTGCTGTCTTTTCCTTGGAATAGAGTTGCGGTATACTGAGTAAATCCCATGATACGCGCAAACCGTAATTCACCCAGTCGTGACGGGAGAGATAGGAGTTGTCGTCATAGCTGTACTTCACAAAAGGAGTAACGGTCGGAGCCATTTCCACCATAGCGATCTGCGCTTCGGACTGCGCGTTCTTTTCATCAAATTTATAGACCTTCATTTCCGGACGGTTCTTCAGGGCTTCTTGTTCCCATGCGGCAAGGTCTATGGGAAACGGACCGGGCCTGTCGTTAAGGTCGATGCCGGAGATAAAATATCCCTTATCTGGATTCTGGCCCATGAGTTGCGCAAGGTCTTTCTTGGCCTGTTTGTATTCATAGGCATAGTTGCGCAAGCGATCCTTGAGCTTGATGATATTGATTTCGGCCTGCAGTCCATCAATAATAGGTACTGCCTGCCGAGCCATTTGGCCCTGGATGATGTGCAGTCTGTTCTCTGCCCGATCTATGAGGGCTGCTGCTTTTTCAGCTGCCTCTTTGGCTGTAGCGCAGCGCATGTAAGCACGGGTGACATCAAGAATGAGATTCTGCTTAACCCTTCTGTAGCGCAGTTTGGTGGATTCCCAATCATTATCCGCCTGTCCGGCTCGCATATAGCTGGTGGCGAGATTAAGCACATTCCACGAAAGTTCCGCAGAATAAGTCGTGGTCTGCAAATCATGGGAGACCGAAGGCTCCAGAGATTCAGTTCCAGTATTCCAGCTCTTGGAAGAACTTGGCACAGAGTGGTTCTGTTCTGAGAATTCCCCGTTAAGCATTAGGTTCGGCAGCATACGCAGGTACGCCCCTGTTGCCTGCTCCTGAGCCACCATTTGCTCCTCCTGCCTTACCGCCGCATCCAGGTTGTTGGATAGGGCATGGGTTATGGCTTCGCGGAGGGTTAGGGAGGGTACGCCATTTAATACTGCCGCACTTGCATCTGCTTGTGTACTAAATATCAATAGACAATAACAAATAATTAGGACCAGAGTTTGGCGTAAGAATGAACATATCATCATTATACATATTTTTAATGTTAAAAATTAAATTTAAAACTTGATATATTCTTATTGAAAATAATCCCGTTTAGCACTGACCATATCAAAATATATTTTATCCACTGCATCTTCGAAAGTTTGACCGGCTTTTAATATCCCACTACCAGCAGCAGTCTGTAGAGGGGCGAAAGAGTTATGAAATGTCACAAAGTTATCACCAAATGTTTGCCTATAGGTACTATTGTTTTTTACTCTATCTATCGAAGCATATGCGAGCTCAAGATAACCTTTGTTTTGCTTATAAAAATCAGCTTTACCTTGTTCTTTTATTTGGCTAATTTCTTCAGCACTTAAATTCGGGTTGTCTAATTTTTGCGCAGTCAAAAGGGCATACCTCGCCTGCGCATTATAGCTAGCTTCGATGTACCCTTTTAGCTCATTATTCAAGTTTAACAATTCCTGTGACCCTTTTAGGTCAAATGAAGATTCCATACCTGCCAACCCTATATCAACAGCGGCAATTGCAAGTCCAGCTGCTCCTGCTAAACTACCTGCAATAGCCGCTCCTCTGGAAAGAGTTCCTGCAGCAGCTTTCGAAGACAATACTTTCCCGAGACCATAATCTGCAAGACTAAGCCATTTTGATTCATCAAATTTTCCATTTACAGTATCTTCGGCTATCCCTAGAACATTAAGTCCTTGCAATCCATCGCCCAAAGCAGATATGAATTTATTATAATGATAAAAGCGTTCTTTTGTAGAATATTTTGACCAATTCTTTAGTACGTTAGGATCAATATTTACCTTGTGTAAGCGTTGAGCTTCTTCTGCGGCAGCCTTGAAAAAGGGAAACATTTTTTTGTCCAAATTTTTTAAGTCTAAATTCGCTTTATTTAATACATTGCCGTTCAAAATCGGGTTGCCTATTCCATTAAACTTCCCGTCCATTTTGTTTATAATACTGAGACCTTCAGCCATAGCACTTGTAAAAGCATAGCTACAAATATTATTCAGACTTTTTATAGCTTTTTGGGTCTCAGCTGATTTTTGAATTTGAGTAAAATTTAAATCTAATGCCCCAGCCCCACTGACAACTCCTTTTACGACATTAAGTCCAAAATCTTCAGGGAGTGGGGCCTGAGATCCAATGCCAATACTAAATGACGAAGTAGTTGTTCCAACTAAGTATGCACGTTTAAATTGTGCATGAAACAAATCATTTTGTGTTTTGTCAAATGTACTATCTAGTGTTGTTTTACCAAAATTGATTACTCTTTTATCTCCGCTTATACTGTCTATTGTTTGAATCTTAGTACTAATCTCAACTGTTGTTTTAACATCTCTATCGGGCGCATTGTATTGTGCTAATTCTGGAAGTGTAATTCTCATATTCTGTATCTGTTGATGACTCTCAACTCCTAATCTAATAAGTGGCGTTCCTGTTGTTCGATCTGCTTTGATGAGTTGATTGTCAACATATATAGCTTCAACTCCTTCGATTTCAAAAACAGTGCTTGAATTCTTTTTAAATTCAAAATTTTCATCTATTCCGAATGAATATAAAGAATAATATGCATCATCTTCAGGGACCACAGAAGAATAAGAGGTCTGTTCAGAATCAGAATCAATCCGTTCTCGATCAAGATCAACCCATGCAGAATGCCATTGAAGACTAAATGCTGTTTGGGATCCCCGGACTGAAATATCTACCCCCTCTTCACCATTGACTCCTGTATACTGATCCCAACCGAAAAAAGAAATCCCTGGTTTTTCATCGTAAGACCATGTTTCTTTTGCCAAAAAACGGATACGGGTCAATTCATCTGCAGCAAGCAATGTTGCTTTTGAATCGCTATAAGGTGAAAAGATATTCCATGTAACTCCCCCATCAAGACTAAATTCCCACTGCCCTTTTCCTTTGTCGTCAACATTTGTAACTGCAATTCCTTTGGCCAATTTGTTAGGGTCACTTATATACGCAGAGAACAAGCTCTTGATGGTCTCCCCATTGTTAGACTCTCCAACGACAACTTCAGTAAAATTGATATCATAAGGGCCGGGCTTATTCAGTATAGGAGCATCATTTTCATATGTAATCTGAACGTCTTTGGAAGCTGTGGAAATTGCCCGCTTGTCCTGGACAGAAATTTGGAAGGAAACAGTTGCAGTTGAGCCCGGGGCCTTTTTATTTTCTTCCGGCTCAAATACGAGTTTGCGCAAGGCTATCTGGCAATCATCTGGTGTTCCAGAAAACTCGTATGCACCATTTGCTGTCTTAATAAATCCAGATTGATTGAGACTGTTGAGACTAATGTCGCCGTAATTGAATGTGCTGAGCGCAACAAGAACTCTCAGGTTGTCATTGTTGCGATCACTTATATTTGTGGTGCTGAATGGGCGAAATACATTTTTATCACTTGCCGCAGTGTGACTTAGGCCATCAACCACTGGCTTTATGTTGGAATCATATGACCATAATTCGTTAGGGATCGGTTCTCCTTCAGAATTGGTGTTATAGTAAAATATTCCTCTGGTTTCAGTAATGGAGGTAATGACATTTAAATCTCCAGCTGCTCCTTGCCTAGAATCAAAAGATGCAACTAATAATTTTTCATCTGTGTCTGAATGTATATAGTATACGTTGTTTTTGTCGGTAATGTCGTCTGTGAATGTGAAAAAAACACCATTTTGTCCAGCTATCGCCTTAGCATCGTTTATATATCCACTGTTAATAATTTTTCTTAAAGAACCACTGTCTGAGTAACTCCAGACACCATTTCTATCTGCGAAGTATGTTTTATTCTCAACTGAAATAATCTCAAACAACGTTCCGGAAAGACTGGATGATATACATCTGGTCCCGGATGCACTCCCATTGCTTACCCATAATTCATTACTTTCGTGTGCCGCCCTTGTGTTGCTGTTGAAATAAAAATTTCCATTTGCCTCTGAAATATTATGTATTATCGACTGATATCCGGCGGCTCCCCAGACAGCATCAAAACTTTTTAACAGGGTTATATTGCCTGATGAAGATATGTGGTAAATATCATTCTTGCCTGCATCCACGTCCAATACAGCAAAGACTGCAGATGAATCGTTATGCGCTCCCTGCGCAGATATGATACCTTCTCTATGCAGAATGCGGGTTAGATTTCCTGTGCATGAGTATTCCCATATTCCATCCTTAGCCGTAAAATATGTCTTATCGCCAATAGACATTAATCCCTGAACATGATCTTCAAAAGAAGACGCTATACATCTTGTTCCATCCAAAGTTCCGTTAGTGGTCCAGAGTTCTTTGGCACACCCCGAAGCTTCGCTGGAGGCATTGAAATAAAAATTTCCGTTAGATTCAGAAATGGAAGTGACTACATTGCGGTATCCATTTGAAAATAAGGCATCAAACTGTGTAACCAGCTCTACGGTACCCGTCTGACCATTAATGTAATAAATATTGTTTTTAGATGTATTTTGATCAGTGAGAGAAAAAAGAACCCCTTTTTCGCTGCTGACGCTTATTGCTTCGTTTATACAACCGGCTGAGGCTATTTTTGCTACGGAACCATTCTCATATTTCCAGATTCCTTCCTGCGCTGCAAAATAGATGGTGTCTCCTACAGAAGACAGAGCATAAATGTTACCGTTGAACATTCCAGGGATACGTTCATTTGTTCCCAACACCTCATCTAATTCCCCCAACTCATCCCCATCAAAATAAACATCATCAACATCAATCCCGTCACTCTCAAGCTGCCAGTCACCGCCATCATCGGGATTCCCAGTCAAATCTTCTGAAGCAGCAATATTTTTCCCGGTAATATCTTCCAGCTTATCAATAAGCTCTGCGCCTTCATCACCTAATCCGACATTGCAGCCAAGCAGGTCAATGCGACCATATTCTTCGGTCAGGGCACCAAGTGAATCAAAAAAATCAACCAGTTCAGGGGTAGACAGGAGTGTGGTGACATCCACATCAAGGGTATCGGTAAGTTCAAGGTGGCCTGCGCTGAGGCCATGGGTTGCAAGGGCTATGGAGTCGGCACTTCTGCCGTCAAGAGAATCACGGATTTTATCGAGAATATCGACGGTGGAATCGGCGTCGGCATCGTAGGTGACAACGTGCACATTGTCTTTGACTGCTGCGGCCAGCTTATCTGCTTCACTAATAGCATCAGAAATAACCAAAACGTGTTCATCGTTGTCGGTTTCGACCTGCGATTGGGCAGGGGCTGGTTGGGTAACCGAGGCAGGACTGACGACATCCTGAGCTTGTTCAACCTGTACGGCAGTATCAACTGCTGCACCATCCAAAACAACACGTTCTTCCAGACGCATGGGGATAAGGGACATAACTCTCTCCAATTCCACAATCCATTTGAGCGGGGCAGAACCTTCTGTTTTACTTAGCACTCAGGGCACCAACAATCCTGCATACAGCCGAGTAAAACAAAGGGTTCTACGAGTATAATGAGAATCTAGCTTTGATAGTCGAACTCAAATACGACTTATTACGAATCGAACCAGCTTGAGATAACTTAATGTTTCTCTAAATACAACTAAGCTAAACTGAATGTGTACGAATTAACCTCCTCCGACCACAAATTGAGTGCCAAATTTTATTAAAAATGCGCCAACTTTGGGCACAAAAAAACCGTCTTCCAAAGATAGGAAGACGGTTTTTAGCCTAATATGTATAATTTTTTTCTTAATCAGGTGATCATCTACAAACTGAAGGGGCTGACCTGTTTCATTCTTGAAAATTTTTGAAAAATAAGAAGAGCTGGAAAATCCACAGCGAGCCGCAACTTCGGAAATGGAAAGCTGCGTATCCCGCAAAAGCTCCATTGAATAGCGGACCTGCTGCAATCGCTTTAACTCAGTCCATTTAATCCCCGCAGCATTGAATTCCCGTTGCAGAGTCCGCTTGCTCATATTCATTTTTTCAGCAACTTCTTCCTGCGACATATCCAGAAAGTCCTCAAGTGATCCTGTTGCCTCCCGGATGCGCTCAAACAAATCAGGTTCAACCTTCTCGGCAGAGACAGCAGACACATTATCATCAATGGAGAGAATCGCCTGCCTTGCTTTCTTGCGGGAGAATTCACGTTTCATGATCAGTGCCGCCGCTCGCAGGAAAAGTTTATTTTTAAGGAAAAATTCCATATGTCATTTCTCCAGTTCAACCATCCACTAACAGTCGTAAGACTATCAATAGTGCATTTCCTGAACAGTGAACAGTCAGGTTAAAGCGAATCAGCTTTGTTGTACCAAGTAATAAAACAAAGCCCTGCAATCTCCCATGGGCATGCCTATATCTTCGCTTCAGTCCACACAAAAATTTTCAAGATTTAACTGGATTTAACAAGACTTAACGAGAATAAACAAGAATCAACAAGAACTAGCAGTAATAATTAAATAAATTGAAATTTTTCCGCTAAGTCGCGTATACTCCTGCGGAGTTTGAAGGCAGGACAGGTAAGGTAGTCCCACCTTTTCAGGTGGTCTCCCTTACGTCCTGCTCAGCCTTGGGGCTGAGGGTGGCTTATTCGCCTTCGTCTCAACGCAACTTGTCGGCAAAATTCAGGACTCCTGAATTTTGGACTGACATTAACTGCAAACGATATGGAGTATCTGAGATGAGTAAAAAAGATTGTAAAAACAACGAAGTATCAACTGTTATTGAATTAGTTATGGAGAAAAATCAGCCGATGGCCTCTTCATTGCTAGTGGCTGAACTGTTTGAAAAGCAGCACAAGAATGTACTTCAATCTATCAATGAACTGGAAATCCCAGATGATTTTAGACAGCTGAATTTTCAGCCGTCCTCCTATGTCAACAAACAGAACAAAGAGCAGCCCTCATTTAACATGACCCGTGACGGCTTCTCCCTTCTCGCCATGGGATTTACCGGCAAAAAAGCCATGGAGTGGAAAATCAAATTTCTTGAGGCTTTCAATGTCATGGAAGCTAAGCTGACTATTCCGCCGGTAGAGGGAAAGATTCAGTATAAAAAGGCGACACCGGAAGCCGTAAAGTCATTTGAGGGAATGGCCCGGTATTGGTGCTATCTTGAGGGTTTTAGCTGGGAGCAGGGCAAACGGCAGATCGAAGGGGCAATTAGAGTCTCGGATATTTATGAAATAGATGTGCAGGCTTTAGAAAGTGCATGGATGTATCTCAACATCAGCATGAGTGTTGTTCCTCCTAAATTGCGTGGCGTGGATGTTTGCTCAGCGGAGGAACTAGCACCGGTTAAAGGGTTGCTTGATTACTGGGCTTATTGCGGTCAATTCTCTCGTGATGAGCTGCTCGCCGACACATGTGGAAAAATGTGCGTCGAATCGCTGGAAGATCTCCCGAAGTCTTATCTCCCCCACGCAATAAGTCTTATTTGGGAAGGCATCAATAATGAGTCAGGTAAAAGACATGCCCTCAAAGAAACAAGTCATTAAAACCTACGTTTCCGACGAGGAATACAAACAGATCAGCGAGACTGCGCAGCAGTGCAGTCTCTCGCTGTCTGCCTTTGTCAAGGCCGTTTGTCTGGGACATGAAATCAAGAGCCGTACTGACCAGCAGGCCCGCCGGGAGTTACTAAAGCTCAATGCCGATCAGGGCCGTCTGGGTGGTTTGCTTAAGATGTGGATTCTTGATGATGACCAGCATCGCACGGATGTTGAAGCTTTGCTGGAAGATCTCCGCCGGCTTCAGAAAGAAATAGTTCAGAAGGTCCGAACCATATGATCAGCCGTAGAATTTCCTGCAAGCCTCAGAATGATAATTATGGCCGACTGGCCGATTACATTGCCGATGCCAAGCACAAGGGTGAAAAGACCTTGATGTCCTGGTGCGCCGGCTGCTGGGCAGGTGAGGATTACGAACTGGCCATTCAGGAAGTTCTCGATACTCAGGATTTGAATCAGCGAACCGGCAAGGAAAAGACCTACCACCTGATCGTGTCCTTCAGGCCGGAAGATGAGTCTGTCCTTACGGAGAAGGATTTCAAGGAGATTGAGCAGGAGTTCTCCAAGGTCTTGGGCTTTGAGGAACACCAGCGTCATTGTGGTGTCCATAAAAACACCAACAACATTCATATGCACATTGCATATAATATGATTCATCCGGAGAAGCTGACCCGCTACGAGCCGTACCGCGATTTTTATAAGCGCGATCGACTGCACCGTGAGCTGGAGCTGAAGTTTGGCCTGAAGTTCGATAACGGCAGGAAGAAGGATCAGGAGCCGAAGCGCAGCAATGACCGTGCAGCCACCTATGAAGCCCATTCAGGGCAGCGGTCGTTTGATTCATATATAAAAGAGCGCAAGGATTTCATTTTGGAGTCCTTGCGCTCCGCGCAGAACTGGCAGTCCTTTCATAAATCCCTAGCGCAAATCGGAGTCGAGGTCCGGCTGCGTGGGAATGGTTGCATCATCAAAGACCTCCATTCCAAGACGGCAGTTAAAGCCAGTCGACTCGACCGTGATTTTAGCAAGCCTAAGCTTGAGGCCCAGCTCGGTCACTATCAAAAGCCCGTAGAGTTCGTGGTGAAGGAGAAAGATAGGTACGTAGCCCGTCCTTTGCATAAGCAGTGTGGCGAACTTTACGCTGAGTATAAGGTCGCTGTAGCCGATAGAAAAAAGGTCTATGAAGCTTTGCGCGAAGAACAGGATGACCGCTGGGAGCAGATCAATTCTAATTGGGATGCCAAGGTCAAAGCTATAAGAAAAGACAACAAGCTGAGGCCCAAAGACCGAAGTCGCTTAATTGCTATTGCTACCGGCAGAAAGACGGCAGCTATGGAAGTTCTAAAAAAGGAAATGGCTGAAAAACGTGCGGAGCTACGTCAGCAAATTCCTTTCAATCGCTGGAATAATTTTTTGAAATGGAAGGCTGAAAACGGCGATGAAGTTGCTTTGCAGATCTTACGTTCGAAGAAGGAACCGATTCAAAAAAAGGCATCCCCGGAATTTGCAGGCACAGCATCAAAAGTTTCTGAACTTAAGCTTAAGCAGAGCCAATTCAAATCAGATTCAAGCTTAGCATGGAAAGATAAACGGAAGCTTTTGTCCA
>PPCM01001253.1_pt1 | contig 12296 bp, 7 predicted proteins | sample 1555541 | NCBI WGS metagenome assembly PPCM01 (sample SAMN05284479, study PRJNA326546) | Marine sediment metagenome, whole genome shotgun sequencing project. | isolation source: marine sediment | place: Germany: Wadden Sea | collected 2012-09-05 | reverse complement strand
CGAGGCATCGGTGGGCCGGGTCGGGTCTCGTCTATCAGGTTGACCTCACCCCGTCCAAGCGCCGAGCACGCATGGGCGACTATAATCCTTTCGGCGATGAGTGACGGCGATTTCCATTTTTGTATCCGGTATGGCTCGAGAACGTACATTTGAGTGTAATACTCGGTTATTCGTTTTGCCTTGGGGTTTTCTAACACTTTCTACTGCCCTTTTCTATAAACATGTTTTCATTTTATTGTGAATATGGGTCTCCAACGTCTTAATCTCTGAGTTGTGTTGACGTCCGCCAACCTTGTGGACGAGAACACACCACTAAACACGCCCATACCCGTTGCTTCCATTTTGGGCCAGCTCGAAACACTATCCAACCCGCTCAAGGCGTCATAATTGATGTGCACGCCGAAGTCAACAAATAGCAGTGCGACGGCTTCAAACTCAAGAATGACAAGAATGAGACCACCCGAACTTATTTGAGCGGAACTATGAAGCTGATATCACAGTCAACGGTAGTCACAGTCCCATTTAATCCGACACTGACTCTGTTGAGAGGTCTTTGATTGGACACAACAGACCGGATATAACCACACTGCAACCGACGTAGTGCAGCCATCATATGGTATTCATAAAACAGCCTTGTTATCTGAGATGACGATCTGAAAATCACGATGAGGCTGATTTCCTATATATAAAAATAAATGGTTTATAAGATACTGACAAAGACGAGAGCGATGCGACCCCACCTTGCTGTATTCGCTGTTTTTCTTGCCCTACTCTTGGTTATGAGTCGGGCGGAGCCATGCTTGACCGCTCTGGAGCGCCAGAGTCTTGCTAGCATCTATGCTCTTGGTGGTTTGTCTTTTATCCCCCGCATTTTTACTCAGAAGCCACCTGGACTCAGAAGTACGGCTGGACGGATGTTGTTACCAACAACCAGTGTCCGTGTTTCTCAATCCCGGGCTTTGTCGACACGTTTGGTGTCATGTGTGGCTCTGGAAACCAAGGTGAGCCCAATGACCAGATCACCAACCTCCGGCTGAACGAAAACAACATTCAGGGCAACTTCCCCGACATCTCCGGCATGCACGAGCTCATCTCGCTGCATCTCGAGGGCAACAGCCTCGTCTGCGGCACCTGTGGTGCCTTTGGCCTCCCCACTACCATTGCCGGCGCCGCCAAGCTTCGCAACCTGTTCGTTCAGAACAACCAGCTTGCTGGGCAGCTCCCCCCTGCCCTCGGTGGCCTCCCACTCGAGCATTTTGACGGCTCCTTCAACGACTTCACATCCTGGCCCTCGGCCACCAACGGCTGGGCCAACCTCGGCGCCATCATCATGAGCGACAACGAGCTGACCAGCTTCCCCATGACTGACTCTGGATTCTACGGCCTCCGCAACCTGGAGACGATGGACGTTGCCAACAACCGCATCACGGACATCCCCAACGACATCAGCAACATCGCGTCCCTCATCCACCTGGATGTGTCCGGAAACAAGCTCAAGACGCTACCCACAACCATCGGCGACATGGACGCGCTGACCTACATCAATGCCAACGACAACGAGATGACGTATGTCCCCACCGGCGTCTCGGGCATGGCGGCCCTGCAGTTCCTGTACATGGACGACAACGAGATCGCCACGGTGGACCATATCACCTTTCCCAACACCCTCCAGACCCTCAGCATCGCCCAGAACAAGCTCACGGCCTTCCCCGCCGGCGTCAACCTCCCCGAGCTCGAGACACTCATCCTCAAGGACAACGCCATCACCACCATGCCGTCCGCCACCCTCCCTATCCTTAACAGCCTCGACCTCACGGATAACGGCATCACACACATCGATAACGCGCTCCTCGCCGGCACCACGCGCCTCCAGACGCTGCTCGTCGGCATGAACCAGCTCACGGCCCTGCCACCCATTAACCACAACACCCAGCTCCTCAAGCTCGATGCCTCATCCAACCAGCTGACCCACGCGCCGGACCTCTCGGGCACCTCCGTCAATCACCTCGAGCTGCAGCGGAACGGGCTCCACACCATCCCGGTGGGCGTCTGGACCGACACGGCCCTCATGTACATGGACCTCAGCTACAACCAGCTCACCCAGCTCCCCGACGAGATTGGGGATCTCGTCCACATGATCACGCTCAAGGCCGACAATAACCGCATCACGGATGTCTCAGACTCCCTGCTCAACATGAAGGCCCTCGTCCACCTCGATCTTTCCTTCAACTCTCTCCAGCAGATGACGGCCGGCCTCTCGCTCGCCGCCTCCCTCGAGACGCTCAACCTGGCGTATAACCAGTTCGACCACCTCCCCGTCAACTTGCTCGAGACCCTCACCAACCTCCGGACGCTCGACATCTCCGGCAACCCCTTCGAGGCCAGCGGATTCCCTGAGCTGCAGACCCTGGGCTTCCTCAACGAGCTCAAGTGTCGCCACTGCCACCTGTACGACACCACCCTCAAGGAGGAGTTCCAGCACATGCCCCAGTGGATCGCCAAGCTCGATCTCAGCCATAACGAGCTCTCGGGCCACATTCCCAGCCACCTCAAGGCCCTCATCTCGTCCAACGTCATCGAGGAGCTCATCCTCAACGATAACTGGCTCCACGGCTGGGTGCCCGAGGAGCTCAACATCCCCGAGGGCCCCAACAGGCCTGTCGTCGACCTCAGCAACAACGAGTTCTTCTGCCCCATCCCGTCCTGGGCTGAGTGGACCGGGCTCAGTGATGACGACTGCCACCAGATCACCACAGACCAGGTCCGCGCCGTCGGCCGCCCCTCGGTCCAGCAGCCCGCCACCATGACGTTCCAGGGCTCAGGCTACGTCAAGTCGTCGTCCTACCAGTGCGCGTTCTACCACGTCAACAAGCCCTCTCACATCGACCCCACCGTTGGCGTCTATGTCGACGAACGCACCGTCACGTGTCCCTCCCCCACCGTCGAGCTCGGCCGCCCCATTGTCCCCGGCGAACTGACCATCGCCCTGATCTACGACAACAAGCCACTCTCCATGCCCCACGAGTTCAACATCATCGACCAATGCTCCGTCTTCAAGAACGACTGCGGTGGATGCACGGCCAACACCGACTGCCTGTACTGCCCCTCCACCGGCATGTGCAGCGACAAGGGCCTGACCCAGACGCTGACCTGCTCCAAGTGGGAGTCCAACTGCGGCACGTCGACGGGCATCGGGAGCCTGCTGTTCCACTGGGCGTGGATGATCCTCCTCCTCATCATCCTTTTGCTCGTGGTCGCGTGCATGGTGTCGCTATGCATCATCAAGTTCCGCCCCAAGCCCAAGCAGGCCAAGGGCAAGCCCTTCATCGAGAACATCGGCGATGTTGAGCGCCAATCGCTCCTCATTAACGAGTTTGCTGACGAGAAATATGAAGAGCTCGCGTAAGATATAAAATGAACATATAAGACGGCAGGCTGTGGATTTTGGCGGGGGTGGGCGCCCGAAGGAGCCGATTTTAACTGATAATTCGAATGGCCAGGCGACATTTTTAATCTGAACAGCTTTGAGAACACATGGTCGAATTGAACGCACAGACTGCGTTTCTCGTTGTTCTGAGTGTTATAGAGATCATAGCAGCGATAGCGTTGGCGTTACCGCTTTTTGCATCAGCGATTGCAATTTTCTTTGTAGGAAAGCCTCTACTGGGTCATGTGGGCTACCGTTTCACCGCAGCGTTGGCCCTTTCGCTCTGGGTTCTTTCTGTTCTCATCGCAGCGCCCCTCTTCTCGCTCTATCTCCCCCGTACCGCTTCCACCCTCTTCACGATCATCCACAGTAAGTCGCACCCCTACCCTGTCCTACCTTACCTAGTGGCCGTCTGTGAGTGTACTATTATCGTCATCCCCACGTACATGGCACACGTCTACGTCCGTACGTCTGCTGTGCCCGGCCGCCAGCCTCTCCGCACGCTCCTTGGCAAGGGGAGACTTTTCGTATCAACGTTGCTTGTTAACAATGTCCTCACGACCGTCGTCGTCGTTGCTGCAGCTATCGTCTGCATCACTGTGTTCGTCCTGCTTTACGCGTCGGGTGACGCCGCGGCTGTAACAGCGCTTCTATCGCCAACCATTGCAGGATGCGGCGTACTCGCCCCCGTCGCCGTCGCCATCGCCCTCGTCGAGGCCCTCGGCCTAACCCTGACGTTTACCCGACACCGGAAGTTAGCCGGCACCATCACCTCCCACGAGACAGCGGGCAGGGTCACCGCCACCGCCCGCCGCATCGTCGCCAGTATCGCCGCTGTCCAGGTCGCGCGCCTCGTGATAATGACGGGCGACGTGCTGCTCGATTATATCGATCTGTGGGTGACCCCCGCGGATGACGTCATCATCGGGTACGGCGCGATGAGCTATGCAGTCTACCTCATCGTCGTTACCGGGGCTGCTTATAATGTGGCGTGGGCGGTGATTGTTGGCCCGGCTTGGAGATGCACGAGGGCAGCCAAGGTCAAGACGGAGGTAGCGGATATCCCAGCGAAGGCCCGTGAGGTCGAGACGGCCGACAACGTCGTGTGAGCCAACGTATTGTGTAATATGTCTATAAATCAAGCAAGTCGACCCAACGATTTATAACTCACCCTTTGCGGCTCTGTTGAACGCATCGGTCACGACCACCGCGGTCGGGGCCTTCCAATGCCTGGCCAGCGCTGACAGCCACACTGCCGGAGCCGAGGCCATCGTCACCGCCAGCACTATTATAGCCATTCCTGCCGGCGTCGTGAGAATGGCTGCTGCACCGAATTCCAAGGGGTCCTTGCTGAAGAGATTCAGGTATGCTGTGACGATCCCGAAGGCGACGAGGGACACTGCGGCGGCGAAGACTAGGGCTGCCGTGGGGCGACACATGATGAACAGGCGAAGCGTGACGGTTAGTAGCAGGGCTGTGGTGATCAACATAGACATTTCGGCGAGCCCGGCCACCGTGCCGTCCGAGTACACGCCGCCGTGCGACACTGCGAACGATACGATGGTGAACACGGCGCCAACGGTCCACACCGTCTCGATGGCCCAGGCCAGCACCGCTCGGGGGGCCAGCAGCGGCTGGGATTGGGTGGGGGAGTAGGCGAAGGGGTAGACCTCCAGGGCGCGGGCGGGGGCGTCGGTGTGGAGCGTTCCGATGACGAGCGGGGGAAGGAACGTATAAACCATGTTATAAAGCATGATTGTTGTGCCGGTAAGGAGGGGTGTCGCTGAAAAGGCCGACTTGAACGAGAATAAGAAGGCGAGCAGGGCGGCCGCCATGTTCTTGTACATGCAGTACAGCACCATGGACACCAATCGGCGGTAGTTCCAGCGGCCATGGACCAACACGAGCCTCGACACGTGTCTGAAGGCAGGCAGGGAGTAGTCCGCCACGCGAGATGCCTGCAATCCCTCCCGCCCGGCGATACCGAGCCCGACATGGGCAGCGCGGAGCATGGCGACGTCGTTGGCACCGTCACCGACCGCAGCAGTCACGGGGCGACCAGGCCCACGACGGACGGCGTTGACCACCTGGGCCTTCTGGATAGGGGCGGCGCGGCAACACAGCACGACCGAGCACGCGGCCGCGGCTGCACACAGTAGGTCGGGTTGGGTGAGGGCCGCGTCGAGCGCCTCGCTGCCGAGCACCAAGGCCTGTTGTTGACCAGGGGCGGTCTCCTCCAACCCAGGGTACTTGAGCCGGCCACGATCGCTGGCGTCTGGGTGGTCTGACCGGGCGGACGCGATGGCGGCCAGGGCGGGGGCGACCTCATCGGGGTCCGCCGAGGTGATGGTGTGCAGAGCCGCGTCGACCGCTAGCAGGCCCGATGAGAAGCCGATGTTGACCGCCGTCTCGAGTTTGTCACCCGTCAGCACCCACAGCTTGATGTTAGCGATCAGGAGCCGTCGCACGGTGGGCACGACGTCCACAGCGAGCCTGTCCTCAATTCCCACGACCGAGCTGAACGTCAGGCCGCACTCGAGCTCGGCCGCCAATGCGTCGAGCCGTGCGGCCTTGGTCCCATCGACTGCAGCTGAGGCGGCGGTCCACCGTCGAGTCCAGTCGATCCCTATGAGCGAGGGAATCCTTTTGGTGCCCACCGCCAGGGTTCTCAGGCCCTCCCGCGCGAACCTGTCGAGCGCTGCCCCGGTGTCAGGCGGCGCGTCGACCAGCCTCGGTAGTATGACTGAGTCGGCGCCCTTGGTGATGACAGTGTATCCTCTCCGGCCGACTTCAGACACAAGGACGGTGTGGCGCTTCCGGGATGACGTGAACTCGATCTCTGCGGCCACGGTGAATCGCCTGTCTCTGCCGTAGTAATGTACAGCGACGGCTCTCTTTGATCTGCGCGTGAGGGTGACTCCGTTCGCGTGTGCGGCGTCGACCATGGCCCCTTCATCGGGGCTGACCGACTGGAAGGCGGCGACCCCGCCCCGCGCCATAACGTGGATGGCCCCCTCACCGAGGTCGTCGTCGTCCGCCGTGTCGTCGTCGACCTCGGTGTCGAGTGGGGACGGGGCCCTCGACACGGGCCCGTCTGGTACCACGGAGTTACCCAAGGTGATGTGGAGCAGGGCCGACCGGGCCGCCTGAAGGTAGACCGCGAGGCCGACGTCCGGCGACTCGAGCCGCCCGTCAGCCCGGACGCCGAAGACGGTGTCGCCCACGAGCACGCGGCGGAGGACCATCTCGTTGCGGGTGAGGGTGCCAGTCTTATCGCAGAAGAGGTGCTGGATGTAGCCGAGTTCTTCGTTGAGGGCCGACGTCCGGGCGACGCAGCACTGGCGCGGGTCGGCCTGGTCGGGTCGGGCAGGTGGGTCGGGTGGCTCGACCATGTGTTTATCGCGGGACATGTTCCTCGCCTGCACGAAGCGGGCGACCTCCATCGACACGAAAAGACTGAGAGGGATGATCATCGCGTACAGCACGAAGTAGGACATGGCGCCGCGGAAGAGTGCGGCAGTGGTGGACGTCGACGAGAGCAGCAGGTACCAGTGGTCCGTCATGTAGTGGGTGGTGGCCGCAGAAGAGACCGCAGAGACCGCGATAAGGATGAGAAAGGCGACAATGCTGACGAGCACGAGCTTGTTGACCCGCCTGTCGACCTTACTCAGCTTGATATCCGGCCGAGTGACGTTGAGATACATCTTGGTCTGGTGGCCCGTGTAACACACCAAAGCGAGCACACGCTCGGTGTTCTGCATCCTCGTGCCGCGCGGGAGGAGGTTATCGGCAGACAGCGGCTCCCCGGTCGGTGTGGGGGTGGGCTCGGGCTTGGTCTCGGGGTCTGAATCGTCGTCGAGGTCCTTGGCCTCCATGAGTTGCTTCAGGAGCCCCGCGCCCCGCCTGACGTGGGGCGTCATCGTCATGTGGGCGACGGGCGGGGCGAGCGACGGGCCGGGGGCGAGGTCGACCGACGCCTGCCTCTTAAAGGGGACCGGCCTGACTGCGGCGACTGGTATATCAAGGGTTAACGGGCCGTGTGCCACAGGAGGGGGCAGGGCGGGCTCGGGCAGCACGCGCCCGTCAAGCACGCCCAGGCCACGGATGGGCTCGTTCACCTCGATTCCGCCCCTCCAGCTGGGGACCACCGATTCGGGCAGAGATGCCGTGGACCCCACCGCAAAACGCGGCTTGAGGGCCGTCTCGCCGTCCAGGTTGGCCGTCTGGACGTAGCACAGCGAGTCGGGGTCCGTGGTGTGCAGGATGATGAGGTCGGCGGGCACAGTGTCTCCTTTGTCGAGGGCGACGATGTCGCCGGCAACAAGCTTGGCCCAGGGCACCACGCGCTCCCGGCCAGAGCGGTATACGCGTGCAAGCTGGCGGTTGGCGCGCCGGTCGGCCCGTCGTCGGCTCAGATCCTCGAGTAATTCGCGGAGAACGCCTACACCGACAACGAAAATGAGCGGTGCAAGGATGGAGAAGGGGGAAAAGACGCTGACGCCTGGGATGAAGTTAACCATCACCACAAACAGGAAAAAGATGTTGGAAAACTTCCGAAACTGGAAAAGAACAAGCAAAGGACTGCTCAGTAAAGAGTACTGCGCAGTTGAAACTCGGTTGTTGCCATACTCGCGCTTAGGCTTACCGTTTGCATATATGGTGCGCGTACGGGGTGAATCTTTAGCGTCTGACTTCTGACGTTTGGGCCACAGGCGCATCGCGAAGGAGCTAGTGAGAAACGGCAAGACAACCCTGTCAAGATATTTATATTAATTCTATCTCATGAGCATTGATCAGGTATGCCGTCACATTGACGATTAGATGCCATATAGCCCGTGGCGTTCCAGACTGGCAGGAATCAAAAGTCAATTATTAGAGTGTCGGCATTAGTTGCGCAAAAATCATGACATGGCCGAAGCGAATTCAAACAAGCCCGCTTACTCTTACAAAGTCATGAAGCTTATAAAACAGTAAAACTGACTTGAAAAATTCGTGAGTCGCGTTCTTTGAATATCTCATGTCTACGCCCCGAATCAAGCTTATCAACGCTATTGAAGAGTGGAGTGAAGGTGACGTTTGCTCGTGGCTCAACGGCATCAAGATGCGCCATCACGCTGAAGTGTTCCGCAAGAACGGTAAGTTTTAACCTCTTCCGCGGCTTGTTTGCTTGTTATTCCTTGTTATTGACAACGCTATTCACAACTAACATCCAACTGCGGAGCCCTTTTCCCACACTCACACAGGCATCAACGGCCGTGCCCTCATGCGCCTGACTGAGGACGATCTCGTCAATTCTCTCAACGTGACCAAGCTCGGCGAGCGCCGCTGCGTCATGTACGAGATCGACCAGCTCTCCAAGTGGATGGGCTTCCTCTGGAGGGAGGAGGTCAACGGCACCACCATTGAGGCCCTTCTCACTCTCTCTGCCAACAAGATGATCGCCCTTACCTGTGTCCGCCTCGAGCCTTGCCGCGAGCCTATCCGTGGGACGTGGACCTTCACGAAGAGAAACGAGGACCCCAGCCAGGACTCGACCCAGCTGATCAAGTTCACCACGGACGTCATGTATGAGGGTGAGAAGTCCCGCAACATCATCCGCCTCCCTTGCCCGGTGTCTGATGTTGAGGCGAGCTTCCAGGCGGAGCCTGAGGAGTAGGCGTGTAAATTATGTCTTTTGGCGGGCTCTTTCGACTTGAGTCGGGCTTGGTCGTTATAAAAACAAAGTAGAAATTAAGTGACCAAATTTGTCGGTTTATCTTGGTGTGCTTTGCAGGCGCAGGCAGGCAAGACAATTTTTGCGGAACAAAAAGTTTTCCCGCAATTTGCAGCACGGCACATTTTTTGGTGACACACATGAATAGTGTACCTTGATTTTGTTTGATGACTTCCCAGGGGTTTATTCCCGGTGGCGCTGGAACTGAAAGATTATTGAACAATTTATAATAGTTGTCGACTTGCGTAAAATGATAATGTATGTGGGTAGGATTTCTAGTTAAAGGTCATATATGCTGGTGATTAATCCTGAAAAAAACCCGACTTTTCACAACCAAAACAAAGGCTTGCCACCTCAATAAGATGGTAGTCATAACCGAATTCCCCCCAGCACCCGCCACTACCCGTGGTGTTCCTTGCCGCATCTCCATCAACGCGAAGACGCACCGTGTCGCCTATTCCACAGGGCGCAATGTTTTCCTCCGCGATCTGAACGACCTCAACAAGGTCCAGGAGTACAACCGGCACCGAAACAACGTCACTGCCGTCCGCTTTGCACCCAGCGGCATGTGGGTTGCCACTGGCGATGATAGCGGCCGCCTTGACGTCTGGGACACGACAAACCCCGAGGAGGACCGCGTTGTGAAGACGGAGCGGCCCTGCTTCAACGGCCGGGTGAACGACATTGCCTGGTCTCCCGACAGCAAGCGTCTCGTCGTTGTCGGCGCCGGTCGCGACGTCATGGGTGAGGCGTTCACCGCTGAGGGTGCCTCGCTCGGGGTCCTCACCGGGCACAGCGCGGAGATCGTGACGTGCGACTTCCGGACCGCCCGGCCCTTCTTCATCAGCACTGGCGGCACCGACCAGGCCGTTAACCAGTACAAGGGCCCCCCCTTCAAGTTCATGTCCTCGGCCAAGGCGGGGAACACCGTCAACTGCGTTCGGTACAGCCCAGACGGCCAACACGTCGCCGCGGTGGGTGCCGACAAGTGCGTGACCATCTATTCCTACGACGCCGACCAGAAGGAGTTCATCGAGTCCGCAACGGTCCCTGCAGCCCACACGCGCGGCATCTACGGCGTTGCCTGGGCCCCCGACTCCTCCCAGCTCGCCACATGCAGCGCGGACGGCACCGTCGCCCTCCGCGGCGTCGACGGGGCCGTCACCGCGACCATGACGGATCCACTCCACGGAACCATCAAGGATCAGCAGCTGGCGGTCGATTGGGATGGAGAGCACCTCATATCCGTCGCTCTGGACGGCACGCTCCGCTTCTGGGACCCCTCCACCGGTCAGCTCACCCGCCGTATCGAGGCCCACCAGAAACCCATCAACGCGGCCGTCATTGTTGGCGATCGCGTGCTCACGACCGACCAGGCGGGCGTCGCACTCCACCACGGCGTCGGCGCCACCCTGGCCCTCGACGCTGCGTCTGTCTCGGGCGCCCTCCCCAAGAACTCCCTCGTAGCGGCCGCCCCCCTCGGTGAAGGCTCCGTGGCGGGCTCCATGTCGGGTCCACTCGTGTTCATCGACGCCGAGTTCACCGTAACGGACACCATGGACGCGGACGGCACCCCCGCGGCCCTGGCCACCATCCCCGGTGACGGTGACACCCTCGCCGTGGTCACCAACACCAGCCTCACGCTGTACAACGGAAGAGAGACCGTCGCCACCGTCACGCGCGACGACCTGCTCTCCGTCGCCATCTCGGGCCCCGCTGGGCTCGTCGCGGCCGGCGACACCAAGGGTGGTGTGACCATCTACACTCTATCGGATCTCACGGAGGTCACGCGGCTCACTGAGCATCCCAGAGACGTGTCGGCGCTCGCGTTTAACGAGGACGGCACGCTGCTCGCTACTGGTGACGGTAACAAGCGCATCGTGGTCTGGAATGCCGCGGATTGGTCTGTTCTCGTCCCGAGCTGGTCGTACCACTCCGCCCGCATCAGGCAGCTCGCGTGGCACGGCCGCCGACTCGCCTCCGTGTCCAACGACCGGTCCGTGCGTGTGTGGAATGTCGACGAGCCCACGGAGCGCTTCGTGTGCCCCGAGATCCACCGCGAGGGGGCGTTGGCCGTGGCCTGGGTCAACGAGGAGTCGCTCGTCACCGCGGGCGCTGATGGTGCCGTGAAGCTGATCGACGTCACAAAGGAGTAAATTGGTGGTCTGGGTGGCGCGGGCCTTCCGCTTTGAGGCTTGGTAGGCTGCGTGGTGGGCTGGAATGGAAGTTAAACTGCACCCGTAACTCGCTAGGCCGCCACAACCTCAAGGGCACGTTTATCTGTGAAGTTTTGCCTGTGCCAAATAAAAAAAAGACGGCATCAACGGACGTCATGAATGAGGGTGAGAAGTCCCGCAACATCATCCGCCTCCCTTGCCCGGTGTCTGATGTTGAGGCGAGCTTCCAGGCGGAACCCGAGGAGTAACACCCCGGGCTTGGTAGGTTTGAGAAAGTGTTGCCTGCACGGTTCCGTATTTATAGGTCACAGAATCTTGATTGCGGTATCATGGTCTTCAGCCTTAAGGATTGGTTCTTTTCTGCCCTCAGCTTCCTGAACCTCTACTCCAAGAAGGCAAAGATTGTCTTCCTTGGTCTGGACAATGCAGGCTTGTACAATTTTTTCACCCACCTTACCCAGGCAAGACGACTCTGCTGCACATGCTTCGGGATGGCAAGCTGATCCAGCACCAGCCAACAGTACGTCACCTTCATCCGCTCCACACTCACACAGGTTCACCCTACTAGCGAGGAAATCAAAATGGGCAAGATCACGTTCCGTACGTTCGATCTCGGGGGCCATAAGGAGGCCCGCCGCGTGTGGCAGGACTATTATACCAACTGCGACGCTGTGATCTACATCGTCGACGCTGCGGATGCTGAGCGCCTCCCTGAGTCCAAGGCGGCCCTTCAGGAGCTGCTGTCGTCCGAGGAGCTCGCAGGCATCCCCTTCGCCATCCTCGGGAACAAGATTGACCGCCCCGAGGCCGTCTCTGAGCCCCAGCTGCTGTCTGAGCTGGCCATCCCGCACACGACGGGCAAGGACGTCACGAAGCACAATCTGCCCGAGAACGAGCGGCCGGTGGAGCTGTTCATGTGCTCGATCCTGAAGAAGTCCGGCTACGCCGAGGGCTTCCGCTGGATTGCCGAGTTCCTGTA
>PPCM01001252.1_pt1 | contig 12301 bp, 12 predicted proteins | sample 1555541 | NCBI WGS metagenome assembly PPCM01 (sample SAMN05284479, study PRJNA326546) | Marine sediment metagenome, whole genome shotgun sequencing project. | isolation source: marine sediment | place: Germany: Wadden Sea | collected 2012-09-05 | reverse complement strand
TCCGAACGAGTAAAAGCTAAATTTACTACTATATCTGGATTTAGATTGAATGCATTATCGATTTCACTCACATGAAATGTACTATCATTACTATCAATTACTCTAAACTTATCCACATCAGATACAATAGAGATAATCTCAAAATCAGATCTATCGATTGTCTCATATATTCTTCTACCCAGGTTTCCACAGGCACCAGTTAATAAAACCTTATTCATATATATCCTCCTTAGAGTAAACAGGCAACAACATTGTATTACCGTTACTATCCAATACTTCTACAATATCTATAACTTCATTTTCAGTTCTCTTAAACTCCTCCAAAGTATCACAGCAAACCAAAACTCTTATAGCAACTTGAGATAACTGCCCGACTTGATGTGCACCAATTTCATCACCGTTTTCATAAGAGTTAAAAACGTAGATGACATTAGGTATATTAAGTAACTTCTCCTTATCTGTAATGTACTGGATTTTCCCTGGCTTCACATTGAAATAGATTGAATAACACAACTTCTTCATATTAAAATTAGGAATTCCAGATTGATTATCGTTTCCTACTGAGTAGTCAATCATCAACTTCAAAGGATTAAAATCGAAAACAAAATCTAGAAACTTATACTCAAATGTACCTGTCAATCTAAATCCCAAATCATATAGATAAAACTCGTTATTAGAGTATCTAAACTGGAAAAATGCCATACCATTCTTAACTTCAAGTTCATTTATGAAGCGAATAATCGAATCATTCGCTTTCTTAAGATATACATCTTTCAACTTGGAGTTAAAGTTATAAGATACAGGTAAAGGAACTGTTCCTTGGTCATCCACCACATTTCTATCCGCGAATGCACTTAAATATGGACCATCGTCACTAATATAGTAACATGCTGTAAACTCGTCACCTTCTATAAACTGCTCAATCAACACTCTCCCAGCTCTCGAGTACTTTATAGCGTTCGAATAATCTTTTTTGAAATCTAACATATTGTGACAAATTGAAACACCTTTCGATCCACTGGCATCTACCGGTTTTATTATTACAGGAAATTCAACTTCATCGTCTAGTGTGAATGATCTAGCCACTCTAACACCTTTTTCAACGCAAAACTCTCTAAACTTATTTTTGTTTGTAGAAATTTCAATTTGATTATTATCTAGAAAATATCGATAACCCATTCTTTCCGATAAATCAAAAGCAGGTTTAAGTAATATGTCGGAAAAACCGTACATCACACCATCTATATTGTTTTGCCTACATATTCTTTCTAATGCATCCACATCAAACACATCTACTTCGTATGCGTAATCGGAAATCTCTTTTGCAGGAGAATCTTCGTTGTAATCGGCTACGTGTGTCTCGATCCCCATGTCTTTAGCAGTCTCTACAATATCACAAGAAATCTTTGTTCCACCAATCACTAATAGTTTTTTCATCTATACGACTCCTTCTAAAAAATCAAATACAATTTGTAAAATTGCATCCATATCATTTATTTCATACCTTTGATCAATTGGAATATGAACAATATTTTGAGCAAAGTTTTTCTCTAAATCGGACGATGAATCAAACTCTAAAACATCTGGCCAATAGCAAGGTACATATACATTTCTGCTAATTAGGTATTTTCTAAGTTCACAACCATTCTTTATCAAAAAAGGATAGCAAAATGGAACACCCTTAACATCATTTTGAATCAAATTATACTCTGATAATTTTGAATCCAAATACTTATAATTTTCTACTCTAGATTTTTTTACAGAATCGTAGTCTACTGCTGATAAAATATTCTCAGTAATTTTAGAAATAAGCATAACTTTTGAATTTTCAAAAGACTCATCAACTGTTTTAAACTCTCTATAATACTCACTCGCCTTGCTAGAAAAACGTCCTATTAAGTGATCAAAGCGCCCCATTGATGTATCTCTTCCATACTTAGATTCATCAATTTCAAGTTCCGATATATATGCTCCATCCGGAACACCGAAATACTTTCTGCAATTATAAATCGATGGTACAGCAAAATCAAAATCTCTGAAATATGCCTGAGTGTTGTCAACAATGACATTATACTTCTCATTATAAGAGGCTATATCAGCATCGCTTATGAAATTGAAATAATTTACTATCATCAATAAATCATCATCATCAATTACCAAATCAATAGGTAAGAAATCAGTTCCAATATTATAAAGTGAAACTGTAATACAATGTAACTCTAAAAATCTTTTTACACTTCCACAAAGAAATACGGGTAAATGAATAGTATTATATCCCATTTCCCTACAATACGCTACTAGAGCAGTTCTCGCTAAGTTGAAACCAACAGACTTTTTATGATATCCCTCGCCCGTTAGTTTCTCAAACTCAAAATAACCACCTATTTCTTTTCTAGTAAACGAACTCATAATTTTCTAACATCTTTCTTATGTTTTCAACATCATTAAACATCATTATATCGATAATTGAAAGTCCTTCTATAAAGCATGCTTTCTTCTGATTGTAAATTGGTAAATTTGCCTTCATAAATTTAATATCGACACCAGCTAAGTTGAACTTCTCAACATCAAATAACTCCATACCACCCGGAGGATTCACATACTCATCTGCTTTTAAGTACTTTGAAACGACGTACGCCCAATCCCCTGCATTATCTATCTCAGATCTATTATAATCTAGTTCTGATGACAATACGTAGTCAAAATCAATACCTAGGTAATCGCATACTTTACTCATAGCAAATATGTTCAGTTCACAAATGTTCTCTGTTTTATGGATAAGACATTCATCAATCAAACTCCTTACTTCCTTGAAGTATGGAGCTCTTTTCTTATAACAAACATCTATTTTCGTCAAAATATCATTTCTAAAGTCTTTTTCACAATCAATTTTTATCTTTCCTATATCCGTATTGAGGTCGGATTTTAATACAGGTACAGTGAAGAACTGCGACTCAGGCTTTGTTGGATGTATCAATCTATTACGATTTACCCATCCTTTTCTAATATATTGAATATCATCAAAAATAACCCATTTATCTGTATAATTAATTAACTGAAAGTATCCTATATAAGGGAATAAATACGGTTGCATAAATCCTAATTTCATTATCTTTCCTCCAACAACTTTTTACTATCCACAATAAGATTGTCCCATAACTTTGCAGCATATCTAGGATGATAGTATTGTTCTATCCATTGCTTAGCTTTATCATCTTGGATTTGAGGAGTACTTAAATCATCGATACTAGTATCTTCTAGATCATCTACATCAAGTAACACAAATCCTTTATCTGTAAGAAAACTAAATAGCGGATTATTCTTATTCATATATACTTTTTTATCCATATACAATAACTTCAAAATATTTCCCAATCCCGATTGCCTTTCGGCATTGAATATAGCTACATCAATCATCGATAAGAAATCAGTATATTCACTTTGCTCGAAAAATCTCTTTATAAAAATTGCTTTGTCTCCAAAACTCCTCTTCGCATGACTAATCAAAAAGTCCTTATATTTTTTTCCATTAAAAATTGAGTCCCCACCATAACTAATTGGTAGTAACAGCTCGATATCATCATCCTTAAATGTATTTAAACTACTTAGACTTTGAATATGATTATTGAAATGATAAGCATTATGACCAACAAGTATTCTAAGCCCATTTTCATTTCTAATCGATTTCAGTAATCTCCCACTGTACTTATCTGATAACTTACTATATATCTTATCTGAAATACTGGAAATTAACCCATCACTCAACTCGTTATCTCGTAAGTTTTCTATAATTGATTTTACTTTATCATCTTCTTCAACAAGTTCTTTTATTCTTTCATTAAAGTTGTAGTTGTGACAATCTTCCCTCGATATACACTCATCCATTTTATCCCAAAGAGACTCTCTAATACAGTATGGAGTTACAAAAACACTCTTATTTAACCCAATTTTTTCTTTAGGTACCATTACATCTGTCTCTAGCGGGACATTTATAGAAAGCATATTCTTCATACATCTTTTAACCATATAATTGTAAATTGGTGTCTTGTAGCCTTTACCGGTTTTTTTCCAATTATAAATATCAATTCCCCATGTTACCCAAATAGTCTTCTTTAAGTAATTTCTATTTGCATACATAAACAAAAGCATTTCTCTATTCGGTTTAAAACAATGCCATAGAACAATCTCTGCTTCCTTTAATAGATTCTTAAACTCAGCAAATTGCTTTTTTCTTCCTTGCTCCAACTTACCAAAATCCAAAACATTCTCATATTCAAGCAAATCAATATCACTCAATTGAAAATTGTTTTTTGAAACAAATAAATGCTCCTTATTGTGGTCACTATCATTTATCATTTGAATATAACCCTTCATCATTCTAGTACTTGGTGGTATTACATGTAAGTATTTCATAACTATCCCCTCTTATTTTTTCTAATAAATTTTGAAATTATTTTTATCGTTACATATTTAAACAACTTAAATAGACTAGTGTTGGATTTATTTATAACTGTTAAGAAAACTCTAATATTGGAAGCACTAGGTCCCTTAATTATTTTTACAAGGGCAAAATAACATACAAATAGCCTATTATCCTTCTCAATAATCTCATCTCCAGATACTTCTGACAGTAACCTTTCACACTCAAAAATCCAATCTAAGTAGTGCAAACACATGTTTTTTTCTTTTGTTCTTGCAGTCCAATTTTGTGAATTACTTGTAACATATCTATATGAAGTCAGTAGCTCATCAAGGATTTTAATTTTACCTAAGTATGATAAAAGCATAGCTATTTTTTTATCACCAATACTATCACACTTTTCAAACTTATCTAACAACTCTTTATTATCTAGAAAATAATTCCTATAAAAAAGTGTTGAAGTATGTGAAGGTAAATATCCTCGTTGATAATCTTCAAATGCGTATACATCTCCTTCAAAATACCTTAGTATTTTGACCTCTTTTAATGGCCTTTCATCAATATCTACAATATTAAACTTAGAGCAAATACAACTGTAATCATCATTCTCTAATAAAAAGGATAATTGCTCCTTCAACTTGAACTGATCATTCCAGAAATCATCACCTTCTAAAATAGCGAGGAAATCTCCTGTTGCTTCGCGCCTAATAAAATTTATGTTACTTACCATACCTACATTATCATCATGGTAAAAAACTCTCATATTAGAATTTGACTCTTCCAATTCTCTTACTTGTTCAGCAGTATCATCTATGGATGCATCAACACCAACAAGTAACTCCAACTCAAAATCACCTTTTTGCTCCAATATACTATTCAATGCCTTAGCTATATACTTCGAATGGTTACATGTTATAACTAATACAGAAATCTTATATTTTTTTTTCATTAAACTGATCACCCACAATCTTTCGTAAAGCCTCGTATGTTAGATAACAACTAGATTGCTCTAAGATCGATGTATCTTTTCTTTCGTCAATATACTTCATAATACTATTCGTTACTTCCCCGGAACTGCTAAATACGAACTCATCATCATACTTCCTAATGTTATTTCTGTTTCCAAAAAAGGTTTCCGAATCAAACTGAAAGAATAACGAATACTTTCCCAAGTAATCAAAGTCACAAAAAATACTAGAGTAATCAGTTAACAGCAAACTACTAGTAGAAATAACTTCATCAAAATTTACTTGGGCGGGATCAATAGTTTTAATATAATTGTTCTCAAAAAGATGTAAGAATCCGGCTAAGTTAGGATGCACAGAAAATAATACCTCAATTTCATTACTCTCTATCAACTCAACAAACCCCGCGCTGTTAAGAAATGAGTGCCATGAGTTAAAGAACTCCGTAGTCTTAAATGAACTTTCATTCATTTTCCTAAAGTATATTTCATGCCTATAAGTTGGAAAAATAAATATTTTTCTTCCCCCTTCAGAAATATCATGCAACCTATCAAATCTACACATTCCAGTCTTATGAAGAGTAGACTCAGGATAATCTAACTTATCCCTAAAATATCTTAACTCATAGTCCTTTGTGAAAGTTAATGCTTTAAATCTTGTCAACTGATATTTTAGATGTGGCAGTTCATTAAGAAGTAATCCATGTTGAATATACATTATATTTGGGTCTATTAGCCTAAGCTTCCTTAATACTGAAACCAACGGAAAACAAGGTGAAGCACCTTTATGCGTTACAACATTCATATCACACTTTAGGTATTGATACCAATGCTCGATAGAACCAAATTTTATATGATTATCATCTTCTGACGAAACATATGCAACATCATACTCTTTGCCTTGAGCATAACTGAAAAAAGACCAACCATTCCCATTTTTCTTCCCATTAAGTTCACAAACAACAATATTATGAGTACGTTTGCTTGAAAATACTACCAAGACTTTTGCAATTAAAAATTTAAACACCGCTAAGAAGTCACTAGGCTTTATAAGCTTCATCTTAGTCATAGCTTTTTGTGTACGCATCACAAACCTCAGCAGCGTTTCCTATCATTTTAATTTTACCTTTATCCAACCAGATTACTCTGGTACATAATTCCTTAACGGTCGATATATTATGTGATACAAATAGAACAGTTTTTCCTGATGTTATCAGATTTTTCATAGTTCTAATACTTTTTTCCCTAAAAACCTTATCACCTACACTTAAGATTTCATCTACGAGCATAATATCTGCATTTATGTGAACTGCAATTGAAAATCCAAGTCTAGCTCTCATACCCGACGAGTAATTTTTTACAGCTACTTCTATAAACTCGCCAAGACCAGCATACTCAATAATTTGGTCAACTATTTCATCAATAGAATTCTTCTTCAATCCAAACATAGCACAACTAAAATATATGTTTTCTCTCCCTGATAGATCAAAATTGAATCCTGCACCTAACTCAAGTAAGGGGATCAGGCTTTCTCTTACATTGATATTTCCAGATGTAGGCTGTAATACTTTAGAGATTACTTTCAACAATGTACTTTTACCAGCACCATTAGCGCCGATAATTCCAACACGCTCACCTTTCTTAATGCTAAGCGATATCGAATCTAAAGCCGTAAACTTTCTAGATTTAGAAATATTCGTAACATACTTCAACAAGTATTCCTTGATTGTATCTATTCTTTGATCCTGAATAAAATAATCCACGGATACATTTTCTAAATTAATTACTTCCATATATCCTCCTAAATATAATGAATAAATTCATTCTCTTTCTTTTTGAATGTATAAAATCCTAATATAATAAATAGAAGTGCATAAACCGCACAAAACAAAAGGTTTTCAAAATTTATGCTTACCCCAAGATAAACGCAATCCCTAAATCCAGCAATGAAGTAATAAATAGGATTACCTATTAATAATAATCTAAACTGCTCTGGAATGATATCTACTGGATAAAAAATAGCGGAAAAATACATCAATATCATTAGAAAAATTGAATATAAATGCTCTATATCCCTGAAGAAAACGACAAGAGATGATAACAATAAAGAGAAACCGCAACTAAAAACATATAATAGAAACAAATAAATGAATCCATAAAGTAAATTGAAAGTAACTGGGTGTCCTGTTACTAAAATAACTATAACTAAATCGATTAATGAAATAAGTAATGTTATAAAAATTGCAGTTACTTTGGATAAAGGTATAAAGAATTTTGGGAAAGCCATTTTCTTAATAATTCCTCCTGACCTAGACAACGAAGACATTGCAGAATTCGTCGAATTCGAGAAAAAATCAAATATTAATCTACCTGTAACTATATATAACGGAAAATTTGGAATTGATCTTTCAAATAATTGCGAAAAAATGATTGTCAAAACAATCATTTGAAGTAAAGGATTTAACAAACTCCAAATTATACCCAAAACTGAATCCTTATACTTGATTCTAAGTTCAGTTTTCACCATAAATCTAAAAAGATAACTATAACCTTCTCTTTCCATGAAAATAACTCCTTAAGTGTTTTTTTACTCCTCTTACGATATGCACTAAAGTATAATAAAGGGTGTTAGTGAAACCCACACCAGACTCAATTAGAGTAATGCGAAACCTATCTACAAGAACAGTAAAGTATTTTTTTGAACGTCCCCCATTGTGATTTCGATAAAAAACCAATACATCTTTCAAACCAATGAAAGTATAATTTTGCTTTAATAAACGGACCCATAGTTGGAAATCCTCTTGATACCAAATGGTTGAAAACTCATTTAAAACAAACACATTTCGTTTACCCACTACAGTAGATAGACCAATTACATTCGCTTTAAGAATCTCTTCTAAATCGATTTTTTCAGGAACAATGAAATTGAAACCGATATCTATATGATTTGAGAAAATCCTATAAGAACTAAAAACAACATCACAGTTTGTACTGCTAATCAACTCTAAAGACTTTTCTAGTTTATCCTCTACCCAAATATCATCAGAATCTATAAAGGCGATAAAATCACCTTTAGACTCCCTTACTCCACAATTCCTAGAAAATCCAACACCTTTATTCGCAGAATTATATATTACTTTGATTCTAGCATCAACTACCTTGTACTCATTTAAAATATCTTTTGTACAATCAGTCGAAAAATCATCAATAACAATCAACTCAAAATTCCTGTGTGTTTGAGATAAAACTGAATCAAGAGAAGTTCTAATGAACTTCTCAGAATTAAATGCTGGCATTATTACTGATACAAGTTTATCCAAGTGAATCACCACCAAATATTTTCTTAATATCTGGCTTTACAATTTTGCTTAATTTTTTAGTAAACCAGTCAGTCGAAAAAACAAGAATAAAGAACATCATTATCACAAATGAAAGAAAATACATTAATGTGTTATCTATCTGTAAAACTAAACTTCTTTTTACTCCATAGAAATACACCACCATCAGAAAAGTCTGCATAATAAACGGTGATATTGAGTTAACCCCAATAAATGAAAATAAGTTTTTCCTAGATGGTATTATAGAGAATAGCGAGAATGATAATATGATGCTTAAAAATACAGCACCTAGTCTTATTAATACAGGATGAATTGGTAACATAGAAACGTCGTATTCAGAATACTGACACTCCATGCTGAATACACAATTTTGTACTGAGTTCTCAAGCCCAAAAGCGTAACAAAGAGAGACAAAGATTAAAACTGCTGACACAATTATCACGAGCTTGCTTTTAAGAAACGGCTTAAGCTTGCTAAGATCAACTGAATAACCAACATAGAAATATACATAGAAAGGTAGTATCTTCGAAAGTTCAAGAAATCTAATTTTTACTCCAAATCCTGTAAGTAACAATAAAACAATAACAAAAAACATTTTTTTATTACTTTTCTTTAGAATAATCGTAATGATACTGTAAACAAATAATGCAGCTAAAAACCATAATGAATAGTATGGTTGAAACAGATTAAAGAAACCTGATTGTTGAATACCACTAACTCTAACCGCACCATAATACGAGAAGATTAAGAACATAATAAAATTTGATATAATATATGGCAATAAGTAGGAAAAAGTAATTTTTCCTACTTCTTTTGAGTCTAAACGCTTTCTCATAAGATGTCCTGAAATAATCAAAAATGCAGGCATATGGAAAAGAGTTATAAATTCTCTGAAATCCCTAAAAAAAGTCGAACTACCCGCCAAGGGAATACCGATGTGACCATAGATTACTAGAATCACAAGAATTGCCTTAATATTATCATACCAATAATCTCTAGTTTTCATCAATAACCTCTTCTACCCACCATTGATTCTCTAAAAACCATTCGATAGTTTTTACAATACCATCTTCAAAAGTTGTTTCTGGATAAAACCCTAGATCTTTAACTGTTTTTGTAGGATCAATAGCATATCTTACATCATGACCCAGCCTATCTTCAACATAAGTAATTAAGTTGTAATCTAGGCTTTCTGGTGTACACTTTACTATATCTACGTAATTAGATTTAATTTCTCCTCCGCTCATTACGGTATCCCTTATTATATCAATTACAAGTTTCACTATATCTATGTTTTGAGCCTCGTTAAAACCACCAATATTATATATCTCACCTAATGTACCTGACTTCAGAACCATTTCTATTCCTTTACAATGATCATCTACATAAAGCCAATCTCTCACTTGTTTCCCATCACCATAAACTGGTAATTTCTCACCTTTTAGAACTTTCATTATCATTAATGGAATTAGTTTCTCTGGATAATGAAAAGGTCCATAATTATTAGAACATCTTGTTACATTAACAGGCATATGGTAAGTTTCATCATAAGCTCTAACAAGCATATCTGCAGCTGTTTTACTAGTTGAATACGGACTTTTCGGGTCTAATGCAGTCACTTCTGTAAACATTTCACTTCCATATACTTGGGGTATAGATTTTCTGTTATGTAAAGCTTTCCTAACAAACTCATTAGTTACTTCTATATCCATACCGTTTGGATAATCTACTTCTAATGCTCCGTATACTTCATCAGTGGAAACTTGAAGAAACTTCCTATTCGGCATATACACTGGATAACCAGAATCATCTTTACCAATACTCCATGCGTCTTTTGCAGCATCTAACAACACTTGAGTACCGATAATATTAGTTTCTAAAAAGATTTGGGGTGAAACAATAGATCTATCAACATGCGATTCAGCCGCAAAATTAACAACATAATTAATATCAAATCGTTTGAAAATATCGATCACAACATTAGAGTCGCATATATCTCCATGGATGAAGTGAACATTGGGTAGTGTTATTTCCTCCTTGATAGTACAAAGATTCCCTGAATAAGTCAGTTTATCCAGAATAACAATTTCTAAGTCGCCATGCTTAGACAAAAGATATTTAACAAAGTTGGCACCAATAAAACCCGCGCCTCCTGTAACTAGATATGTACACATGAAATTTCCTCGCTTTCAAAATTACTTATTTTCTTCAATAATCTTACCTATATATTTTCCATATTCACTTTTCTTGTATTTCTCAAATGCCTTCTTAAGCATTTCGTCATCAATCCAACCATTGTTATAAGCAATTTCCTCTAGACAAGCTATCTTAATATTTTGATTTTTCTCGATCGTTTTTATGAACATACCAGCTTCAGTAAGTGATTCGTGTGTTCCGGTATCTAGCCAAGAGTATCCCCTTCCCAAAATACAAACTCTTAAATTATTATCTTCCAAGTACATCTCATTAATTGAAGTAATCTCCAGTTCTCCTCGTAAACTTGGTTTTACTTTTTTTGCATACTCTATTACTTTATTATCGTAAAAATATAAACCCGTCACAGCGTAATTACTCTTAGGATCTTCTGGTTTTTCTTCAATCGATATGGCCTTCATATTCTCGTCAAACTCAACAACACCAAATCTCTCCGGATCATGAACATGATAACCAAAAATCGACGCTTTTCCTTTCGAAGCGTTTATTCTTGCTTCACCTAACATGGTTTGTATTCCCGATCCATAAAATATGTTATCGCCTAAAATCATAGCTACATTATCATCCCCAATGAAATCCTCACCAAGAGTAAATGCTTGAGCTAATCCATCTGGTGATGGTTGAACCTTGTAAGAGAAATTCACACCAATAGATTCACCGTCTCCTAATAAACTTTCAAACCTTGGTAAATCATCTGGAGTTGATATAATTAAAATATCCTTTATCCCCGCTAACATTAAAACACTCAACGGATAGTAAATCATTGGTTTATCATAAATTGGCAATATTTGCTTACTAATTACTTCTGTCAGTGGATATAATCTTGTTCCACTACCTCCCGCTAAAATAATTCCTTTCATAACTACCTTCCTTTTCTGCCCATAGCAATTTTTAAAGTCTTTAATAAAATTAAAGTATCAAATGCAATATTTGAGTACTTTATGTAATATAAATCGTACTCCAACTTTTTTTTCGCATCATCTATAGATGACCCATAATCGTAATTGACTTGTGCCCATCCTGATAGTCCGGGCTTGATACTGTGTCTAATATGGTAATGTACAACTTCTTTTTGAATTTCCTTAACAAATATGCTTCGTTCCGGCCTAGGACCTACGAAAGACATTTGTCCCCTAAGAATATTCAATACTTGTGGAACCTCGTCAATTCTAGTTTCCCTAAGAAATCTTCCTATTTTTGTTACTCTTGGATCATTTAGAACTGACCACTGTGCGCCATTACGCTCAGCATCGACCTTCATAGTTCTAAACTTTATAATATTGAACTCTTTTCCTAGATAACCCACTCTTGACTGTATATAAAAAACTGGCCCACCATCCAGCTTTATAAGTATCGGCACAATCA
>PPCM01001251.1_pt1 | contig 12313 bp, 2 predicted proteins | sample 1555541 | NCBI WGS metagenome assembly PPCM01 (sample SAMN05284479, study PRJNA326546) | Marine sediment metagenome, whole genome shotgun sequencing project. | isolation source: marine sediment | place: Germany: Wadden Sea | collected 2012-09-05 | reverse complement strand
AGCGTCGTAAGAGAAGAAGAGAACATGCACCTCTACACTTGTGAGCACAGCCCGTTCGGCCAGAAGGTCCAGATGATGGCCAAGTACCTCGGCATCGACATGGAGACCACTGTCCTGCAGATGGCTGACCTTAAGAAGCCCGAGTTCCTCGCCAAGAACCCCCTCGGCCGTGTGCCCACCCTTGAGCTCGACGATGGCAAGTTCATCTGGGAGTCCGCCAACATCGCGTGCGCTCTGTGCGAGATGGCCCCCGCCACCAACCTCATCGGCGCCACCTTTGTCGAGAAGTGCCAGGTTCGCGAGTGGATCATCTCGTTCGCCACCGACCTCGAGAAGCACATCTTCCCCTGGATCGGCCCCCTCCTCGGCTACCTGCCCTACAACGGCATGCTCGTGACCAACGCCAAGAACGGCGTCCTCGCCTACCTCAAGACTGTTGAGAAGCACCTCACCGCCAACACCTACTTCGCTGGCAACCGCCTCACTGTCGCTGACTTCAACTGCGCCGCTGACCTCAACGCCCTCATGACTTTCGTCTTCGACAAGTCTATCCGTGCTACCATGCCCGCCATCTGCCGTCACTTCAAGATGATGACCGAGACTGACGCCTACACCGCCGTCTACGGTGAGCTCAAGTACTGCGTTACCCCCCTCGCTGCCCCCAAGAAGGAGAAGAAGGAGCCCGCCAAGAAGCAGGAGAAGAAGCAGGAGAAGCCCGCCGAGGAGCCCAAGAAGAAGGCTCCCGCCCACCCCTGCGCCGCCCTCGCTCCCGCCTCCTACCCTCTCGACGCCTGGAAGGCCGTCTACTCGAACGCCGATGACACCCGCAAGGATGCCATGCCCGTGTTCTGGGAGAACTACGACCCCAAGGACTACTGCCTGTACAAGTGCACCTACAAGTACCAGGACGAGCTCGAGGTCGGCTTCATGACTGCCAACCTCGCCTCTGGCTTCCTCCAGCGTTGCGACCCCATCCGCAAATTTGGTTTCGGCAATCTAATCATCGCTCAGGATCTCAAGGAGCAGCACCTGAACATGTTCGGTGCCTGGCTCTTCCGTGGCACCGACCTCATCGAGGAGATGAAGGCCGGCACCTACTTTGAGATCGCCGACGCCGAGTGCTACACTTGGGAGCGCCTCAACCCCGAGGACGCCACTGACCGCAAGTTCATCGATGATGTCTGGTCCTGGGAGTCCGACGACCACTTCGGTGGCCGCGGCGACCTCGTCGAGGGCAAGACCTTCAAGTAAGCGATAAATCGTCTTCAGGATATAATTCTGAGTTGGCCCGTCAGCCCTGAGCAGGGACCGGACGAATTAACATATCACAGCAGACTGAGACGCCACTAACGGTCACCATTTGTGTTTCGATTTATTTTCTCAACAACAAGTCGGTACTCTCACTCGGGAGCCGACAATATTTAGGATGTGGCACGGTTCCGGCCAATCAACAAGCGTGAGAAGAAGGAGGCCGAGCTGAATGAGATCACGGACGTCGAGGTAGCCATCTTTGACCCGAAAGAGCCCACTTTGATCGCAATTCGGGATTAGATCACCGGTAAGAAGGAATACGCGTTCGATCGCGTGTACGATTACAATAGTCAGCAGGACGACGTGTACGATTTCGTCGGAAAGCCGACTGTTGATAACATTCTGAAGGGCAACAACTCCACAATCTTCGCCTACGGACAGACGGGCGCCCGTCCCAGAGCGTCGACCTCACCTCGACCTCGCCCTGCGGATCACACTCTGGGTTCTGTTCTCCGCTAAAAACATCTTCCTGCTTCCGACGAGCCCCTGAGAATCGATGCCTTCCAGGGTCAACAAGAATGCCGACAACACCGCGTCGGCGTCGAGGGTCGACCCTAGGACCATCTTGAGGCGGTTAAAGGCGGCGACGCCGCTCTGGGTTGTCGGTATTTATAATATAATACTAAACGAGAACTATCTTTACTTCAGAACCCACATCACACCAGCATGGCCTCCGTGGCCATCGCTGACTCGGGGCGGACGAACGTAGCAAGTTTGGCTCCCGCCTGTACAAGTGCACCTACAAGGACCAGGACGAGCTCGAGGTCGGCTTCATGACTGCCAACCTCGCCTCTGGCTTCCTCCAGCGTTGCGACCCCATCCGATCGCGGCAGGCCCAGCCCCCAAACCAAAGCAGGCCACCCCTATGGTCACCCGGAACCATGTGTGTGGCAACGATAGTCGCCTTAGGGCACGGGAACAGGGAGAAGGGGGCGAGGCGCTAACGGGCCGACGCCCCGGACTACCAGCAGGGTCGAGGTAGGACCGATGTTGAGAACACGATTTATAGGAACCAAATCTAAGACCAAATCTCGGATGGGAGGGTCGAAACCAAACCCCCCACCGGGAGCCGTTAGGACCTCAGAACGCTAGAGGATGCCAGCTGAGGATAATAAATTTGTATATATTTTTGATTATTTATGAAACGGTAACCGTACTATATTCAAATTGGTTGATGAAATTCGAACTTCAGAGGTAAATAGCTTTAATTCTTGATCTTATGGTACCACAAATTTGAACCCATACCTCCTTGATTTTTGGTATAAGGATGATAAACCAACCATTCATTACATCAAGCCGTGTGACTTGCTGACTCCCCCCAGGGTGGGGGGATGAGATAGAATGTCACAGGACATCATGGTTGCCCCACCTGCCACGCGTGTCTAGTGCCGATGTTCTCTGCTGCGGTAAGGTAACCCCCGTCAATCCGTCGACAGCTCGTCGATGTTCCTAGGCACGTCATCGTCGTCATCACTGCTGAGGGAGTAGCTGTCGGTCCCCAACGAGTGGTCGGAGTCACTGGCGACGATCCGCCCCGTCGACGCGTTGCGGCGGGCCTCCTGGACGGGGTCGAGCACGGGGTCCAGCGACGCCATCCGTGATCCCGCCAACGAGGGCAGGGAGGCGGCGCTCGACGTCGGGTTGAGGTTGGTCGACGACTCGGTGTCCAGCATGAACCCCAGGTCGACGTCGGGCGGGGTCGAGGGTTGGGTAAGGTCCGGAATGGAGGACACGGGCGACGTGGCGGGGGCCTCGAGGGTGAAGCACACCGTCCCGTCGGGCAGTTGGTGCTCGCTGATGGTCGGGACCGCGTGGGCCTCGTCAATGAAGGCCGACGTCCCGCCCGACACCAGCACGTGGCCAGAGTTGAGGACGGCGAGCTGCCGGGCGACGGTGCAGGCCTCGCCGGTCACCCCGACGGTGTCCTTCAGCCACTTGGAGTGGGGCGACGCGTACAGCAGCCCGGTGACGTTCCCCGCGGCCACTCCGGCCTGGATGGAGCCGGGCGGCAGGATCTGGGCCCGAATCAGGGCGTCGAGCTCATCTTCCACGCGGAGGGCGAAGCGGCACACGGCGTCTGTCACCTCGCGCAGGTCGAGGAGCTGCCGCATGCCCGAGATGACGATGTACTCGGTGCGGCCTGCGGGGACCTTCTCGAGCTCGTCCATCCCCATCACGATGCCGTCGAGCTTCTGGTGGACGAGGTTGACCAGGCGGGAAGACGACACGGACGTCTGGTCGGCGTAGGCTAGGAGACGGGGGAACTGGGCGATGAAGACGCAGCCCTGGCGGGTGAGGACGGTCGGACGGGGCAGGGGCGCGCCGTCGGTGACGTCCTCGGGCGTCCTGGTCCAATCGATGAGGCCGCGGGAGGAGTTCTGGATGACGAACTTGGTGCGCTCGCCCTGCTTGACGGCACTGCGGGTGACACGCCACGCTCTGGCCTGGTCAAAGCGCTGCTTGACGGTGAGGACGACCCCGACGACGATGCTGCTGATCATGATGGACAGCGTCTTGCCCGAGTCGAGGAGCGTGCAGAGGACCGAGATGGCGGCGACGAAGAGGGAGACCGCGACGAGGACGTACACGAAGCCGCCGGACGGGCAGCCCGAGGACGACATGAGCATGTAGAAGGGGATCATGGCGATAATGACGGCGTGCAGGTGGATGAAGGAGTCGATCGAGTCGAAGGAGGTGTCGGAGACATCGAGGTAGGGGACGCAGGCCACGGTGGTCACAGCGACGCCGCACTGGGTGATGATGGGCAGCCAGACGATGCAGGTCACCAGCTTGATGTTGTGGACCGCGCGGGTGCGGCCGATGGCCTGTAGGCCAAACGCCATCAGCTGGTGGATGATGACGCACATGACGCACACTGAGATGAAGACGACGGCGAGCCCGTGGGCGGCGGGGGACGTCGATCCCAGAGGCAGGGCGACGAAGGGCACGATGGCGAACAGGAGGAACATCGAGAGGACACGGAGGATGGTTTGGTAGAGCGGCCAGTTCTGCTCGAGCTCGTTGGTGTAGAAGGCGGCCATGTCCTCCTGGGCGAGGCCGTACCTGACGACGCTGTGGAGGAGGCCCTGGAGCAGGGACCGCGGCGGAGGGGCCAGGTCATCCGTCATCACGACGTCGCTGAGCTTGGTGCGGGGCTCGAGGTCATCGCTGACGACCGAGAAGGACTCTAAGCCGGAGTCCGACCCGCCGAAGCCCTCGGTGACGGTGTCGGTTGCGTAGCACAGCCCCAGGTCGTCGAGCACGGACCCCGAGTGGGTTAGTGTGGACATGTCGGTGATGTCACAGGGGATCACGAGCTGGACGCGGTTCCGGTACCTGTTGCGGAGGTCGGGCGTCGGGGACATCTGGAAGAGCCCGTTGTGCTCCTTGATTGTCACCAGCAGGTCGTCCGGGAGGCGGGCGGCCACCAGCTGGGTGGTGCACACGATGTCGGCCATGGGGACGATGCACTTGGCCGCCTTACTCACCGCTGGCCCCCAGATCTCGTATCTGGGCCGCGTGACCCCGATGACGGCGGACCTGACCTTCCCGAACCCGATCCCGATCGACAGTCGCAGGGACGGGTGGAGGTGGGACGTCAGGTTGTCGCGGAGGACCTGGAAGGCGGTGAGACCGAGCGTGGCGAACTCCACGGCGTTCCCGAGGTCGCCGACGCTCTGGCCGCCGAGCAGTCGGAGCGTGGAGGCGCCGTTCCTGACTGTCCTGGCGCCGAAGGTGATCCCGAGGTCGCTGAGCTGCCCGATGAACACGGCCGCCTGGCTGAGGGCAGTCTCGGCCTCAGCGGGCGGCAGGAGGTCCCAGCCCGTGATGGCCGCGTCGATGACGGCTGCCTCGGTGCTGCCTTGGTACTTCCCGTTCTCAATGAGCTGTGTGGCCACCGAGGGGGGCACGATGCGCTCAATAAGGTCACGGAGGACCGCCGCCTCGCGTTGGTACGACACGCTGGACAGGTAGCGCGTCAACATGGCCTTCTCGATGGGGATGGTCAGCACGATGAGCATGATGGTCCAGAACACAATGGCAAACATCGCGACGGCTATCATGAAGTAGAAGTTGAGTGTGCGGTACCCGCCCTCGAACAGCGCCCCAATGACGAACATGATGGGCGACACGATGATGGGGAGTGCTGTCGTGTAGGAGAAGGAGAAGCTCTTCCGCGGCATGATGATGAAGCGGGGATGCACCATGACGAGCAGCATCGAGAGGTACGTCGTGTGGGGCAGGGGAAGGACCAGCATGATGGACGCGGCCCCGAGAGTGAGGACGGTGAACGAAATGTTGGTGGGGATGTAGACATACGAGCGACGACGGAACAACGGTATAACGTACAATAAGGGAATCAAAAGCACACAGACAAGCGTAATTAACCTGATATAGACCAGAAGGGCCTTTGGTGTGAGAGCTAGGGATGTGTTGAGCGCATCGTAGACCGCCCAGACACCGAATACACAGCCAACACCAATATTCGCAACTATAGTCTGTGTTATGGTTGACTTTCGAGTGAATCCAGACGTTCCACACTGGATTGACATCTCTTTCGGTCTTTCTTTGTTGTGGGCTATAAATCGAATCAAACTGATAATTATCAGCCGGTCGCCGATGCATAACGCTTGGGCAACCCCAGAACTGCTTTAAGGAGTTCAAGCAACACCAATCAAGCCCCACAGTCTATCTACTCCACATTTACTCTCTAGAGATGAGCACATTCTACACCTGGCTGGGCGTCAGTAGCTCCGCGCGCTGCTCCTCGCTCTGCGACGCGTCCTGCACTGTATCCGTGTGCAGGATGGCGCGGAGATGCGGGGGCAGCTCGCTCACCGGCGGCAGCTCGAATCTCTGTATCCACGTCTCAAGGCCGACGACCTTCCCTTCGTCCTTCACGACCGGCTTGTTCCGTTTGAGCTTGAGTCGTACCTGTTGGCCTCCGATCTCGTAGGCGTTGGGTTGGGTGCCTAGTCTTCGGACGCTGTAGTACTCACCTGTCTCGCGGAACTTGTCGTTGAAGTGCTTGGCGACGGCCATGTCGCACTTGTCGGTGATGTCCTCGGGGACGTAGACGGGTGATGACTCGGGCTTGGTCTCGATGGCCTGCCAGAAGGAGACAGTGCCCTCCTTGACGAAGGCAAAGATCAGGCCGACAAAGAACGTGCCAAAGTACACGCAGTACAGCAGCACGCGCTTGAACACGGGGGACGCGCCCTCGAGGAAGATGGGCTGGTTGGGGGACGCCGCGACCATCTGGGGACCGATGTTCTCGTCGTACACACGGACGGTCATCACGCGGAACTCGACGAAGGCGGTGAGGTCGCCCATGTCGACGTCGATGCTCGAGTCGTACCCGCGGGCGACGTCCTCCCACACAGTCTTGTCGATGCGGCGCTGGAAGAGGTACTGGATGTCGGGCGACTCGCCCACGGCCGTTAGGCGGACGACGCCGTGGCTGATGAGGTTGGCACCGAGGGACACGACGTCGTGGATGGTCACGCCGCCGAAGGTGAACGTGAGGTGGCCGGCGTCGAGGGTGAGGGGCTGGGTGATGAGCTCGCCGTTCGAGTCGATGCGGTACTCGGCCTTGGGGTTGTCGACGGTGGTCACCTTGTCCGTCCACGTCAGGCGCCCGTCGTCGGCACCGACAGCGTCAGTCGACGCGTCTGTGGTGACGTTTTTGGCGGAACCGTCGTTGGTCAGGTAGAAGGCGAGCACGACGGCGTCTCCGGGCGGGATGTCGGTGTTGGACTTGATGGTCATGTTGGTGCGGCCGTCCTCCATGGCGTTCTTGATCACCTCGAACTCGGTCGTCTCGACGTCAATGGTGAAGTCCTCGCTGACGATGAACGACCCGCGGGCGTCGTACGCCTGGATGTCGCCGTAGTTCGTCAGGCGGGTGGTCACGCGGATCTTGTTCTTGGCGGCCCACACGAGGCGCTGGTCCAACAGAGGCTGGTTGGTGATGGGGTCGACCAGCAGGCTCTCGAACGTGCTGTCGAGGAAGGCGCCCTTGGCCTCGACGGTGCGGTCGACGCCGAGGTCCTCTGTGGCGACCTTCTCACGGCCCTCCCAGTCCTTGTACGTGACAGTGAGGTCCCGCATCACGGGGATGGCGCCCCATGGTGACGTCGGGCGGTGGCAACGGACCACCATGTACATGTCGGCGAGGTCGGCCAGACCGACACCGTCGGCGGCGAGCCCAAGCCGGTTGGCGGGGAACGTGGCGATGTTGCCGCCGTAGATGCCGGTGCTGTCGAAGGCCGAGGCCATCTCGTACTCGTACGTGGCCCAGCCGCCGGTCTTGGTGGCGGGGGTCGTGCTGGTGAGCATGGGGCCCGCGGTGTCGAGGTAGCGGGCCTCGAGCGACTCGTCAGCGGCCTTGTAGTCCGTCGTGGCAATCTTCCTGAACTGTTTGACCTGGGCCTCGGACATGATCTTGGCGTCGACCAGCTTGACGGACTCGGGCATCTGGAACGTCGTGCGGACGTCTGTAGAGTGGCCGAGGGTGTCGAACACCTTCCCGTAGACCGCAGCGACCTGGGCGGCGGCATCGGGGTCCTCGATGCCGTCTCCGGTGGCGTTGAAGGGCACACCGAACATGATGGGGGGCAGATGGATGAACTCGTCGCCGTACTCGGCAATCTTGTCTGTGAGAAGGTTCTGGCTGAGGTCCCGGCCACCCTGGAGCTTGGAGGCGTCGAGGGTGATGGGGATGCGGTGCACGCGGCCCCGGAGGCTCTGGGGGAAGTCGGGCGAGATGATCACCTCGTAGTAGTACGTGCCCTTGAAGCCATCGCGGATGGTGGGCATGTTGACGTGCTCGAAGTCGAAGAAGAGGGGCTGCATGTCCTTGACCATCGTCGACGGCTTGATGGTGATGTAGGGCGCCAGCTCCTCGGGGACGTGGGGCGTCATGAATGAGTAGGCCGTCACGTTGGTCAGGTAGCGGCACTGGACGTTGTCGGCCATCAGCTGGGAGTGGGGGACGCGGGCCTCGGGGGCGATGCACGCCTCGTCGATCGTCATGCCGCCGTTGAGGATGTGGATGTCCCAGCCGACGTTGTTCTTGATGGTCACGCGGTGGGTGAAGCCCTCGGTGGGCTCGAGGACACACTTGGTGCCGTTCTCACCGCTGTAGCCGACGGTGATGAGGTCACCGTACCCGTACTGGATGGCGCTGACCTGCATCGTGAAGGGGCGGCCGTTGATGTTGCGCCACATCTCGCCGGCGTCACGGAGGTTGATGATCTGGTAGAACCGCGTGTTGGTGGTGGCCACGACCGCGGGGATAGCCTCGTCGGTCACGGCGATGTCGGACCGCTTGCCCTCGACCACGTTGGTCTCGTCGTCAACGATGATGAAGCTGTTAGGTCCATTGGCTGCGTTAGTTGCTTGTAAGAAGGGTACATACCTGGGTTCCAGTACTGGTATCTGGCGCCGTCGAACACCTTGACGTCGCCCTCGACGGACACGTCCTCGAGCGGCTCCATGTGGAGGTAGGAGCCGAGCGTCTCGTGGGCGCCACCACGGAGGTTGACGCCAAAGTACATCCAGTCGCGGGCGTAGTTGGTCTCGATGTAGTTCCGGGTGAAGTTCTGGATGGTGTCGGGCGTGTAGAACGTCTTGTCGGCGGTGCAGTCGTAGGCGTTGTAGGCACCAGAGGGGGGGCGGTAGTCGATGGGCACGACGTTGTTGTACTGCACGTTCTTGGTCTCGTGGTAGTTGTCGTCGCCGACAACGGGGCGCTTCCGGCCAAAGTGGCAGACGTAGTAGTTCTTGAGTCTGTTGGCGACCTTGTCGGGCAGGGCACCTGTCTCGTCGACCAGGTCGAAGGCGTCAACCCACTTGTCCTCGGGGATGAGGCTGTCCTTGCCCACCGAGATCTCGTTGACCGTGGCCTGGCCGGCGAGCAGCGTGTCGTCCTTGTTCTGGAGGTTGTCGCTCCACCAGCCAGTCATGTGGGAGAAGGCGGGCTCGGTGACGGGGTACTTGGGGTTGGTGCGGTCCTTGTTGTAGTCCACAGCGAAGCCGAGGCCCTTCCAGACGGGCCACACGACAATGTTATGGGGGCGGTAGATGCCGTTGTCAACGTTGGGGAGCTGGTTATCCATGTGGTACGGATAGCCCATGGCATAGGCGGTCGCGGCGTAGTCATAATGGGTCATGTCCCACATGTTGCCCGTCACGTAGCCCTCGGGATACCAGTCCTCGACGGCCGGGGAGTACTGGTACGCGGCGCCAGTCTTGTCGTCGCCGGGGCAGATCCTGAGGTGGACCGACGGGAGGGGGACCTGCGCGGCACACTCGGTGACGTTCAGGTCCTGGGGGCAGAGCGTCGTGGCGTTGACCTGCTCGAGGACGGCGGCCCCGAGGAGGGTGCCCTCGAGGACGGTGCCGGGCTGCGACCAGCACGCGCCGTACTTGGACCAGTAGGCCTGCTTGAGCCAAGAGTTGGCGGTCTCGCCGTCGGTCTGGTAGGCGGCCTGGGTCCAGATGTCGTCGATGCCGTCGTACACCTTGTGGCGGCCGGCAAGGGTGGGCCAGAAGTCGCGCTCGTTCTGCCCGCACTCGGTGTGGTCAAAGTACTTGGGGTAGTTGTTGGTGAACTTGGCGAGCACCTTGACGTCGACGGGTCTGTCGGTGGGCCAGGCGTGGGTGTACCGCTTGCCGGTCTCCGAGTCGAGCACCTCGAACGTGGTCGACATCATGAAGTTCCGGAGCGGGGGCGGGATGGGCGGGATGTCGGCGAAGGCGGAACGGAGGGGCTGGGCCATCTTCCTGCCCCACAGATCCTCCCACGTGATGCGGCCGGTGGTCGACGCGAGGGGGATGACCTGGGACTTGCCGGTCGTCAGGTACTCCCGGAGCGGGATGGACGACGTGCCGATGGTCGACACCGCGCCGAAGCCCGCAGACTTGGACACGCGGCCGGGGTGCTTGTAATGGGTCTCGACGGAGCCCCACACGGTAGAGTGTTGGTTGAGCTCCTGGTAGTAGAGCCTGTAGCGCGAGAACTGCTCCACCTGCTCGTAGGACCGGACCACGCTGTCCCAGCTGTCGGCGGGGCATTCGCCGTCGGCCGAGGAGGTGCACCGCTCAAAGTTGAATGTGAGCTTGACACCGGGCAGCGACAGGAAGGGCTTGTTGCCGCACACGACCGAGTTGAAGCCGAGCTCCTCCTCGGACACGGGGATGTACTTGTCGATGACGGCGCTGGTCAGGTCGTACTTGAGCTGCTTCACGGACACGGCGAGCGTGATGTCGGGGTGGGTGTAGGCGCCCGTGTGGTTGGAGTACTCGGTCAGACGGCTCATGTACTGGCCGTCGAGCGTCTTGAGGCCCTCGAGGGCGATCTGGACGGGGGAGCCGTACTGGGCGTAGCGCTCGTTGGGCATGTTGCCGCGGCGGAACTTGGCCTTGATGACCCAGCGTCCACCGGCCTCGGCGGGGGGGATGGGGGTGATGTCGATCACGGCGAGGTGGTCGACGCCGAACGTGATGAGGTCGTTGTTGAGGATCTCGTCGACAGTCTTGTCGCCCCAACCCACGCCGGCGGGCAGGGTGAAGGTGAACTCACCACCGCGACGGGTGCAGGGGGCGGGCAGGGTGATCTCGCCCTGGAAAGCGTTGATGACGCGGACCATGTCGTACTCGTGGCCGTCAGTGTCGATGTAGAAGCCACCCTCACGGCGGGTGAAGTCGCTGTGGGTCACGCCGTCGAAGAACCGGACGTCTCTCTCGTCGCGGACGTCTTCCATGACGAGGGGGAGCAGGTAGTGGGTCTTGGTGACGGTGTTGCTCTCCTCGATGGGGCCGGTGGGCGACGGGAGCGAGTCATAGTGGATCATCTCACGGCGCTGCGTGCCGAACTCGGTGTCGGGGACGGACGTCTGGTGCAGCCCGTTGTAGTTCTCGTCGACGATGATGCCGTGCTCGGTCTCGCTGGTCCACTCGCCCTTCCTCCACACCTCACCGTCCGGGGTCACGCCCTCGAGGGACGCCTGGTTGAAGGGGATGGGCGGCGACGACGCGAGGGACGTGTGCTTGTCGATGGTGTAGAAGGCGAACGGCGTGTCCTGGCCCTTGGGCAGGTACTGGCGGCCCTTGGTCTCGTAGTACTGGCCCGTCATGAAGTACAGGTCAGTGCGGGTGAGGCCGATGTTACGGCGCGCGGTGATGACGCCCTCCTCGGCGAACCGACGGGAGTTGAACAGCGGGCGGGACCCGGCCTCGCCGGCCTTGAGGGTCGACGCGGGCCACAGGTTGGTGTTGGAACCCCAGAGCGTGGTGGCGGACACATTGTACGTCGTGTCGAGGTAGGGCACGTACCGCTGCTGGGCGATCTCAAAGCGGGTGGCGTAGTCGGGGTAGGCGACCTGGTTGACGACCTCGTTGATGCTGGCAATGTCGATCTCCAACTGGGCTTGGAAGATGGAGTTGATGGACGTCGAGAGCATGTCGATCTGGGGGAACGCGGGGCTGTAGTCGCTGTCGCCGCGGCCGGCCTTGGTCATCTTGATGGGGTCGTCCCACTCGGCGGTGATGATGACGCCGCGGCCCGCGAGGAGCGCGAGGTCCATGTGGTCGGCGTTGACGTCGCCGTAGTGGTTGGACCGGGCGCCGTCGTCGAAGGGATACTTGTAGTCCGCGCGGCCGTTACCGGTGCCGAGGGTGGGGTTCTTCTTGTAGTACGTGTCCCAGAAGTCGAGGATGTCAGCTACCACGAGCTGGTCGGACCCGTCGACGAGGGGGGTGGCGAGGGGGATGATCTGGACGTGCTGGACATCGTAGGCGGCCGAGTTCTCCCTGTTGTTGGCGGTGACGACCGGGTCGATGGTGTAGCCTCTAGAGGGCAAGGGGTAGAACGAGCTGGGGTCGATGTTGTAGTCCGCGCGGATGAGGGCAGCCGACTTGGCCTGGATGATGGAGGCGCCGACGTCGAGCTCGACGTTCTCCCCGTTGCTCTTGGTGTACTTGAGGCGGGCGCCGGAGA